>Ga0207422_1000155_pt1 | contig 262018 bp, 271 predicted proteins | sample MarCyaLeptolynsp_FD_187757 | JGI IMG/M metagenome (GOLD analysis project Ga0207422, IMG submission 187757) | Marine cyanobacterial communities from Panama - species 1 Leptolyngbya sp. (SPAdes) | ecosystem: Environmental > Aquatic > Marine > Unclassified | place: Panama: Panama City | collected... | reverse complement strand
CTCGCTCAAGGAAAAAAGAAAATGGTCGCGCTCGTCGCATGCGCCAGAAAACTCATCACAATCATCAACGCTAAAATCAGAGACGAAATCTTCAATAATAAAAACAAACTCCAACTGAGTTGATGACGAACTTGATCGAAAATCGATCAGCTCAATTCAACTGTTCTTTCGGGATTGGACATGGCGTTTGTATCTGGGCCAGCAAGGCAGCCAAAATGGCCTCGATATGATCAATGCGCTGCTCGATACGATCGAGATATTCTTCGAGCGTAATGTCCTCGTACCCGATCGGGTCTTGTTCGACGATCAATTGAGTTTCGCCTTATCATAAGCGTCGCGTGCACCTTGCGCTGCACCCGAAATGATTTGCACCAATTGCTCGTCGCTCAGCTCTTCGGCTTTGCGCGTTTTGTCGACCATGTCGACCTCCTGGCGTGGCTTGCCGAATGCGCGGTCGAGCACACAGTTGGCGGCATAGGCGCGATCACGATTTGTCGCGCCTTCGTCCTCCATAACCTTGATCAGGACATTGAGCGCATCGAGCGAACGCTCGCGCGCAGCATGGCGTAAGGCGAGCCCCCCTTTCGGCAGCCCACTCGGATTGCCGGATACGCCCTTTTTGAAACTCCCCGAATTGGTCTGGCCTTTACGCAATGGCATAACCGGTCTCCTTAAGCGTAGAAAATTGTAACGCCGTCTACATTTGTCAGCGTCACATGAACATCGGTGTCGAATTTCACGCCGCCGCCGGGGACCGGAATGTAGATCATGCCCGCACTTGCTGGCGTGTCGAATACGATTTTGGTGGCACCGCCCCCGCCACCGTCACGAAAAACAGCACTGCCTGCCGTGCCGGTGCTTTCCAAATGAACACCTCTTACCCGCGTTGGCCGGGCGTTGACCAATGTCCCTGTTGCATTGGCCTGTGCGCTTTCGACAATCTCTCCCATGCGGATCTGGGCCTCAGAAGCCGTCACTCCCATTCTCTCTCTCCTTCGCGAGAACAAAAAAGGCCGGGCAAAATGCCCGGCCAAAACCTGTTTGTGCTGAAACGGTGTGCCCAACTCAACTTGCGGACACACTTATGATCATCATTTACGTGTAGGACCCTATCGGGAGTCGACGGAGCCTCCAAAAGAAAACAAAGGTCGCAAAGAAAATTATGCTTTTTCGAATCCCAAGACCAAATGTGTCATCCCGCGGAGCAAGAAGTTGGGTGGATGGCGGAATTCATTCTTGCCTTCAGGGAAATGCCAATTCTTCATGCGGGTGAGCAAAGTGGTCAATCCGACAGACATTTCTTTGCGGGCGAGCGCCGCACCGAGGCAAGTATGGATGCCCCGGCCAAAGGCGACATGCACGCTGGCATTGTCGCGGTGGATGTTAAACTTAGCGGAATCATCAAAGACTGCTTCATCCCGGTTCGCCGATCCATATTTCACCATCACCGCCGAGCCTTCCGGAATAGCCACCCCGCCAAGTTCCGTATCGCGGGTTGTCACCCGGAACATATTGTTCGACGGCGTCAAGTAGCGGAGCACCTCGTTCACCGTGTTCAGCAAAAGGCCTTTATCTTTCTGCACTTCTGCGAGTTGATCAGGATGCGAAACCAACAAATACATGGCCTCGGTGAGTGCCTTTGCGGTGGCTTCATTCCCGGCAACAAAGATCTGTTGAATGATGGACAATTGTTCGGGCAATTCGAGCTTTCTGGGATCGCCCTCCTCCGCGAGCGTCACCTGGGTCAGATCTGAAATGATGTCATTGGTCGGGTGGGCAGCCTTTTCCTCAAGTTTCTTTGTGAAATAATCCTGCCACTCCATCAGTTGGCTGATTGCTTCACCACGTTCTTCTTCCGGCAACATGCGGCTGAGCAGCCCCGCAGCTGCATCCGACCATCGCCGAAACTTTTCATGATCCGCCATAGGCACACCAAGCTGGCCAGCGATCACCGTCAAGGGCAACAATTGCGCATATTCCGAGGAAAACTCGACTTCACCTTTGTCGATGAAAGTATCAATGAGTTCATTAGAGATGCGTTCTATGTCAGATTCCATTTCGGAAACCCGTTTGGGCGAAAATGTCTTGTTCACCAGCTTGCGGTATCGCGTGTGTTCAGGCGGATCGGCAGTTAGCAAGGTGTCCATAGGCGGAAATCCGACCGTCCTTGATTCCTCGGCGTCCCGCTCCGCGGACCCGTCGACATTTCCCAATTGGCGCGCAAACTTGCTCGAAAAAATTTCCGGATGATTGTTAATCTCGCAAACCAAGTCATAGGTCGAAACCATGAAGATACCGGTCATCGGGTCTTTGAACACCGGCGCCTCCTTGCGCAGTTGTTCCCAATGATGAAAGGGGCATTCAATCAGCGCGGGATCCATAATGTTGTAGTCTTCGAGCCGGTCTTTCTTGACTTCGCGTATAGGGACGGCTGACATAGATATGCTCCAATGTATTTGAACTGCGGATGGCCATTTGTCAGGAAAAACAGCGTTGCGCCTTTGACCTAAATCAATCTGCAACATGTCGGTCCTTTGTGCACGGACACACGAGTTCGGCACTGTTGCGCAAAGACGATTACCGCAACCTCAATGCTTGTCTCGTGCGTGGTATCCGAGACCATAAATTCGATGGACGAACGAATGATCGCTACTCATTTTCAGCAATACCCGATCGCCGCGATCGTTGCGATGTTCATCTTGGCTGGTACAAGCTGCGCACAAGCAGAAGACATTTCTGAAAAGGATTCGCGCACCATGCCGAACCGCGAGCTTATTGTTTTAGCCGCACCGCGTTCTGGCGATGAGTATTATGCTGACGTCGCCGAGGCGATTTATCGTTTCCACATCAGCTATGCAAAACAGATTCTCGATCGCGATGATGTCTTGGTTCTAACGGACGAAGCCGGATACGCCGACTATGAAGAGGCATTGGGTACGGAGCACGTTGTCATCGCGCCGATGGATGACATTTGGATGCGCGATTTCAGTCTGTCAAATGTTCAAGCGCCCGTCATGTTCCGGTACACGGCTGCCGGACAGGGAGGCAACGCACGGGGCCAATTCGACGCCGACGCTGTGCAAGAAAACTTCACCCGAACGATCGATGGCGCAGGCTTAACGTATCGCATAAGTGACCTGTTAAACGATGGTGGCAACTTCGTTGACGATTATGCCGGGCGTGTTGTTGTGAGCCGAAAGTTCCTCGCCGACAATGCGCTCGACGAAGAGACAGCTCGCGAAGCCATCAAACACGAAACAGGTATGAAGCATGTCGCCTTCATTGACGCTGACGAACAAGGCGGTCTTGAACATGCCGATGGCGTGGTTGCCTTCGTCGAACCCAATGTGCTGGTGGTCAACCGTTACGAAGAAGATCCCGATTATGCGGCCGCATTGCGTGCAGACTTAGAATCCGGTTTGCCTGGCGTCACGCTCCACGAAATTGTGACGCCCTATGACGGTACGCAAATCTATGATGACCGGTTCGGCTCGGCTTGCGGGCTCTACACCAACATGCTGGTGACACCCAACCGCATCTACTTGCCAACTTTCGGCATTCCTGAGGACGATGTGGCGCTCGCCAGTATGGAGCAATGGACAGACAAGGAAATTGTGCCCGTGAGCGCCCAGCAAGTCTGCGCCATGGGCGGCGGCGTCCGCTGCATGTCATGGCAATTGCGCGGCAAGAACGCGGAGCAGTTGCTGGAATGGGCAAGAATGGATCAATAACGCTTTCGAAGCAAAGAAGATCCTCATTCGTACTGTCGCCGTCATCAACTCAGATGATCAAACAATTTTCGTCTATGGTGTCTGAATTCCACCATATGTGTCATCCCCCGGTGCAGCGAAGCGAAATCCGGGGGATCCACTCACCGAAAAAGAATACACTGATGCCAGTGGATTACCCGGACGCGCAGCTTCGCTGCTTACCGGGTAATGACACATGGAGTTGCTTTCAACGTCATCGCGAGCGAGCGCGGCGATCCAGGGTCGCAAACGTTGTGCTGACTGCACTAGATTGCCACGCCGCCTTTTGGGCGGCTCGCAATGACACCCATAAATCAGTATACGCCTTAATATTTCCCCGCCTCCAAAATCTCTTTCAGCAACGCCAGGTCTTTGATTGTGGCGCGGCGAATGGCGGCTCCCATCATTGTGGACAGAAGGCGTGAGAAACCCGTCGGATCACCGCGGTTGCGGAGCCGCATATGCGTGCCCCCCTTCCCCGCGTCTTCCCACCTATATGACGTTTCCATCGGGAACGGGCCGTCGGTTGTTTGCATCTTCAAATAGCGGCCTGGTTCCAATTCGGCAATTTCATAGGTGTAGGCCAAACGGCGTCCCATGAAGGTGGCCACGAAAGCTGCCCGGGCTCCTACCTGAACGACCCCAGGTTCTGTCTGCCACTCTACCGATTTGATGTTTACATACCACCGGCACACATTGGATGGATCACCGGCAAAGGCGGCCACCACGTCGCGCGGGCGGTCAATCACCGTTTCTGTTTGAATATCGACCTTCATGGACAGCAACGCTATCAATGGCACATAACAGAGACAATATTCTATTTTTTGGACACCATGTTCCATGAACGAGACAATGAATTTGGACGATCTTCGGATCTTTGCAACCCTTGCTGAGACCCGAAACTACACAGCTGCCGGTCGGCGCTTGGGCCATTCAAAACAGACCATCAGTAGGCGAATTTCCGACCTGGAAAACCGATTGGGCGTTTCTTTGGTACGGCGAACGACGCGCAAGATGGACCTCACAGAAGTCGGCGCGGCCTACGCCATGGAATGCGCTGACATTGTGCGCCGGGCCGAGGATGCCGCACGCTCGGTAACGGAAGCTGCCGACCATCCACGCGGTACTTTACGCCTCACCGCGGATCCGGTGTTCGGCGACGCCTTCGTGGCTGACCTGATCGTGCACTATGCGCAACAATTTCCTGAGGTCGAAATCGACGCCGTATTCACACGGCGTCACGTCGATCTTATCGAAGAAGGGTTTGACTTAGCATTCCGCGTAGGTGCGGAAGATCAGCCCGGCCTCACGCGGACGCCCTTGTTTCCCGGAGACATTCATTATTGCGCGAGCCCGTCTTACCTCAAAACATATAGCACGCCCAAACGACCGGAAGATCTTAAAGGTCATACGTGCATTCTCGTCGGCACTGAGAGTTCCGTGCAGAGATGGCCCTTTCAATCAGACAAAGGCGTGTTGCCGGTTGCCGTTTCTGGAAGATTGCGTGTCACCAGCTTCTTTTTGGCGCAGAAGGCTGTGCGTGCCGGCCTGGGCATTGGCTTGCTTCCGGCCTTCACGTGCAAAGAAGATATCGCCAAGAAAAGACTGCGCGCCATACTCAAGCCTTGGACAGTGGACGTGGGACCGGTCTCTCTGATCCATCCAACACATCAATTCCTGTCCCCCAAAGTCCGTTGCTTTGTTGAGCTTGCGCAAACAACCTTTCAAGCTTTTGCGGAAGAGCTTTAGAAGACCTATGTGGTCGATTGCGGTAGCGGGGCGGACGCCGGTTCTGCTTCACCGGACGCATCAGGTGTTATCTTTCGGCGCTTTGACAGAAACAGGTAGAAGCTCGGCACAATGTAGAGCGTAAAGAGCGTGCCGATGCCGAGGCCCGTAACAATGACGAGACCGATCTGGAAGCGGCTCACCGAGCCCGGCCCCGTTGCAAGCAGCAAAGGTACAACCGCCATCAACATCGCCACCGTGGTCATTAGAATGGGACGCAAGCGAATGCCGGCCGCGCGTTCCACGGCTTCACGCGCACTGAGCCCGTCTTCGTCCTGCAGCTTGTTGGCAAAGTCAACAATCAGAATGCCGTTCTTGGCAATCAGGCCAATCAAAGTGATCAAGCCGACCTGCGTGTAAATGTTGATGGTCGCCATGCCGAGGCTGACAAAGACCAGCGCCCCCGCGATCGACATGGGCACCGACACCAAAATGATCAGCGGGTCACGCCAGCTTTCAAACTGCGCAGCCAATACCAGATAAATGATGAGAATCGACAGGAAGAAGGTCAGAACCAGCGCACTGCCCTGCTCAACAAATTGACGGGAGGCACCGATATAATCGTAGCTGAATTCTCTCGGGAAGATCCGGTCGGCCGTCGTCTCCATGAAATCCAGTGCTTGTCCGAGCGTTGTACCCGGGAACATCACCGCATTGATGGTCAGTGAATTGAGTTGCTGAAATTGAGTTCGCTGAGTCGGTTCGACCTCATGCTCGAACTTCACCACACTCGACAGCGGGACCAAATCACCCGAAGCCGCGCGCACATAATAGGAATCAATCCAATCATAGCTTGAGCGGTAAAAGCGCGAGACCTGCGGGATCACTTCGTAGCTGCGCCCTTCGAGGCTAAAGCGATTGACATTGTTGCCCCCCAGAAAGGTCGCCAGGCTGACACCAATGTCGCTCATATCAATACCAAGGTCGCCCGCACGATCCCGGTCGATCACCACATTGGTGCGCGGTAAGGCGAATTTGGTGGACTTGGCGAGATAAGCAAATTGTCCTGTTTTGGCAGCTTCGCCAATCAGCTCGTCAGCCAACGCATCCAGTTGCTCATAGGCCTGATCGGTGGTGATGACGAACTGCACCGGCGGACCGACAGGCGTTCCCGGCAGCGCAGGAAAGGTGAATACACCGATCTGCAGACCGGCCACTTTGTTCAGCTCTGCTTGCAAGATGGGTTGCACTTCGTGCTGAGTCCGGTCGCGTTCCGCAATCGGCGTCATCCGAAATCCACCAAAGGTCGTGGCAGGCGTTCCCCCACCGCCAACCATGATGAAACTGCGTGCATATTCCGGGAACGAATTAAATCGATCGACCATGTACTTGGCGTAGGTTTCCGCATACTCGATGGTCGCGGTTTCCGGCGCCAAGGCTTGAATGTTCAGCACCTCACGGTCTTCCGTCGGCGCCATCTCACTTTTGCTCGTCATAAACAAAAAAGGAATAACGGTCAGAATACCCACGGCGAACAGCAGATTGGCGGGTTGATAGTTGAGCGCATTGCTGAGCGAGCGCCGGTACCGATTCGCCAAGCGTTCGAAGAAATGCTCGACCCGCAACTCAAACCCTTTTGGCTCCGCACTCGACGCCAAGACTTTTGCCGAAAGCATGGGGCACAGCGTGAGCGCCACCACTCCCGAAATCAGAACGGCACCGGCAAGCGTGAACGCGAATTCTGAAAACAAGACACCCGCCAGCCCGCCCATAAAACCGATGGGCGCATAAACAGCCAGCAAAGTTGTGGTCATTGAGATGATCGGCATACCCAATTCGCGGGCCCCATCTCGCGCCGCAATCAGGGCAGACTTCCCGTCCAAAATGTGGCGGTGCACATTCTCGACGACCACAATCGCGTCATCCACCACCAAGCCGATGGCCAACAGCATGGCCAGCAAGGTCAACAGATTGATCGAGAAGCCAAAGGCCAACATCAAAAACGCACCGCCGACCAAAGACAGCGGGACCGAAACCGCCGGCACGATCGCGGCGTGCCATGACCCAAGCGACAAGAAGATGACCAACAACACAATCAGCACGGCTTCGCCAATGGTGCGGAACACTTCATTGATCGACCGTTCGATAAACTCGCTGCCGTCATGACCGATCTCGACACTCATCGACGACGGCACCTGACGCTTGATGTCCGGCAACGCCGCATGCACATCACGGGCAACAGTCAGCGGGTTTGCGCCCGGCGCGGTTTCAATGGCCAACAGGATCGACGGTTCACCGTTGAACCAGGTCACTAGATTTTCATTGCGATCTGCCAGTTCAACTTCGGCCACATCGCGCAGGCGTACCAAGGATTCGGGGTCCGAGCGCACGATCATGTCGCGGAACGCCTCTTCGTCGCTCACATTTGTGGTGGCCCCCAGATTAACGGTGACATAGTCGCTTTCGGTTTGCCCGACACCGGCCAAGAAATTGTTCTGTTGGATTGCGTTGCGGACATCGGCCGCGGTGACCCCAAGCGCGGCCATCCGTTCCGGATTGAGCCAGACGCGCATGGCAAAGGACTGGTCGCCATTGGGGGCGGCCTTGGCGACACCGGGAATCGCCTGCAGCTTCGGTATGACACTGCGTTGCAGATAGTCGGTCACCTGAACCGGCGACATCTCTTCGCTCTTGAAACTGATATACATCAGCGCCCAGCCCTGGGCCGTACGTGAATCGATCACTGGGTCTTCGGCTTCACGCGGCAGAATGCTCCGCTGGCTGGCGACCTTCGCCTGGATCTCCGACACCGCAGCGTTCGGGTCGTAATTGAGCTCCATATGAACTTCGATTTGGCTGATGCCTTGAGACGACTTTGAGGTGACATAGTCGATCCCGTCGGCTTCCGAGACGGCGCGCTGCAGCGGCTCGGTGATAAAGCTCTGAACAAGATTACCGTCTGCGCCGGGATAGATAGTTGTGACTGAAACGACCGTGCTTTTCGTTTCCGGATATTCGCGCAATTCCATGATGCCAATGGCGCGCAGACCGATCAGAAAGATCAGCAAGCTGATGACACTCGCCAGAACCGGCCGGTTGACGAATATGTCAGTGAATTTCATCGACGGCCAACCACTTTTGGCAAGACAACGGAATTGTCGATGGTAATCCGCTGACCATTGCGCAATTTGAGCTGCCCGGTATTGACGACCCTATCGCCTTCATTGAGACCGGAAATGATCTCAACACGCCCTTCAACTTCACGGCCGCTTTCAATTTGCTTACGTTGGACAATCAGATCTTCACCCTGCTCTTCAATGGTAAAAACCGATTCACCGTACGGGTAATAGGTCACGGCGGTGCGCGGCAGCGTCAGCACCTTCGGATCGCCGTCCACATGAACATGAACGCGCGCAAACATCCCCGGGCGCAGATGATCGTCATTGTTCTGCAGGGTCGCCTGGACATGCACATTGCGCGTGGTTTCTTCAACCTTGGGACTCACGGCCGTCACCCGCCCAAGAAACTGCCGGTCGGGAAAGGCCGCGACCGAAACTTCAATAGTCTGGCCGACCGAAATGGCGTTGAGCACCCGCTCCGGCAACGTAAAGTCGGCATAAATCGGATCGAGACTTTGCAAAGTCACAATCGGAGTCCCCGCTGAGACGTATTCGCCAAGATTGACCCGCCGGATGCCGAGCGTGCCGGAAAAGGGCGCGCGAATCGACTTTTTCTGAATCAGGGCTTGTTGTTCTTCGACCTTGGCTTCCAGCCGCTCCATTTCGCTGCGGGTTTTGTCGAGCTGCGCTTTCGATACGGCCGAGGTTTGGCTCAATTCGGTGGCGCGCTCGTAATCGAGTTTTGCCCCCACAAGTTCGGCACTCAGCGCTTTGAGCTGCGCTTCCTCCGCAGTCGTGTCCAGTTCCAAAAGCAGGTCTTCTTCTGAAATGGCACTTCCCGAATTGAAATGCAGCGCCACAATTTTGCCCGGCACTTCAGAGCTGATCTCCACACCTTGCGTCGCGCTCAAACTGCCGACGGTTGCGATTTTGGGCTGCCATTCATCTTGGCGGACCTTGGCTGCTGAAACGGTCACAGCCGGAAACTTCATATTCGCGATGTATTCCTGGGTTTTGTAGGCCACAAAGGCCTTCCACCCGAACACGCCACCGAACACGACGACCAAAAACCCGATCACCAAACCGATACGTAATGTCATCAAATTTCACGAAATTTCTTGAGCCCAGTCCCCTTTTTCATGGCGGAGGCACGCACATGAGTCAACGCGCTATATAATAAGTAAGCTCGCAGGGTAAATGTGTCTGACAACTTTGCTTGATTAACCCTGTTCGTTGCAGGATTGACGTAGGGTTCAGGCAGATTGTCAAATTACGTGATTGGATTCGCTATCCAATCACGCTTTCACAACTCGGCAACCGAGCCCATGGCCATCTCGGTTTGGGCTTCAATATCAGCTGGGTTTTGTCCCGAATTCGAAAGAATGTGGACTCGCGCTGGGCCAGATCCTCCAAACAGCGGACCGCGCTCTTGTGCTCGTGTGCACTTACAGGTTCCGATGAAGCTTAACCTGCATCTTTCTAAGCATCCAATCCATGCGGGACACAACGGTGTAATTGCCGCGGACCTGTATAACCATACCAGCAACATAACCATTGTCTTTGCTGTCTATAACAACAGTCGCACCCGAATCTCCTCCGGCGGCAAACGCACTGCCATTCGGATTGCCGTACTCGTCGGTTCCTTCGACCCAAAACAATCTTTGATCGTAGATGGTGCCGGCATAGCCAGACGGTGGCGGCGCCACCTTACCAAAAGTTAATCCCGTCGTGATTCCGTACTTGCGCACACGTGCGCCCACCGGTGGTGATTGAGCGCCTTTGACCTCCGGCGATACATTGTAGATACCGGGTTTCACCGCGCCCGCATCGGTGCTGTTCAATTGAATCACGACGCAATCCAAAAGGGGCGGTTTCGAACGATCCGGTCCCCAATCGTACTCGTTCTGTATTACGGATCCTTTTTGGCCGTGCCCTATCTTCCCATTACGATTGAACAACCATTGAAAATCTTTTTGATTTTCAAAATTGTGATAAGTCGCGAAAAACAAATAGCGTGTGTTCGGAGATCGGTAGACCTGGACGCCAAGCGTTCCGATGTCTTTTTTCGATGGACAATAGCAAGCGCCCGAGGGCTGGACCGTTGTTTCATGTGGAAACAATGAGGGATCAACGGCGCCTAGCTTTGGCAGGCGCAACCGATTTTCATCCGACATCAGGGACACTACACGTCGAAGCTGGTGTCACAACTGGATGACACGGGCATAATGACATTAAAGGTTCCATCGCCACCGCCAATGACCGCCTGCAGTCGAACGGTCTTGCCTGCATCTTCGAATTCGAAGCCACACTGTTTTTCATCGACGGAATAAGTCTTGCTACCAACCTTTGCCGTGAACGACCACCGGTCTTTGTTGGAGGTACTGGTCTTTAAATCGACGGCCAGGCTCGTCGCGCCATCCTCAAGACCGGATAGATCTATTTCTTCGGTGCCGTAGTCCGTCGTCCAATGCTTGGCTGTACCGCTTGTAATCGTACCACCAAGGTTGTTTTGAAACGTAAAATGTCCCATCCACAATGACATGTTATCACCCCTTATTTATGTACGTGCCACCTCACTTTACTTAAAGTTGTAGCCTCGCCCTATTAATGAGATCACACGAACAGTCATTATGTGTTCATCGGTTCGACTTTGGCTTGCGACACTGCTTACGTTAGGGTGCCAGCCTATTCGGATTCACGATGGAGGGACATCTACCAATTCTCCGTCCACGGACGAAGAACAACTTCGTACGCCCAAGTCGACCGATTTTGATTGTGCAAATGGAGATAGGTTCGCGCGATCTGAACCGGATCAGCCATATTGTCGTCAACCGCCTCACCCGCCAACCAATGGGCACGTGTGCCGTCTTCCTGCGTCCACCCGATCGCCGCATCGATCGGCACATGAGCCACATGAATGCCTTGCGGCATCAGCTCACGCGCCATGCTTTGCGCCAATCCCGATTTGCCATGTGACGCCAATGCGAAGGCGCCGCTTTTCGGATACCCTTTGAACGCGGCGCTGGCGTTCGTGAATATGATCGTGCCGCGCTTCCCGACCTCGTCCGGCTCCAGTCCAAGCATCGACTTGGCCGCCTGCTGCCCCGTGAGAAACGCGCTAAAGGCTGAGTTCTTGATTGTTTGGAGGACAAGGGCAGGCTCGGCTTCGGTAATCTCCTTGCGGAAGATATCCCTCATCCGCCCATCAATATTGTGCACCACCAGACGGGGCGCACCGAGATCCCTGCCAACGGCCTCGAACAGTTTCTCCACATCATTTGGTTCCGATGCGTCGCAAGCATAGAGATGCGCGCCATGCTCGCTTTCCAGTTTCTTGAGCACCGGCTTGTCCGGCTGCCGCGCCGCGATAGCGACCTGCATACCCTCTGCTGCAAACAGGCGTGCGCAGCTAGCACTGATCCCCGGCCCGCCCCCGACAATAAGGGCGACATTCTTCTGTTCCATTTGGGTCTTCTCCTTTTGAATGCAATCAAGAATGAAATCGGCCATATTCGAAACGCGTCCCACCATAATCATACTGTAAAGTGTGATGATGGTCACATAAGCGGCGCTTTACGCGTTGGCCCTCACCCGACAAGATTGGTCAAGCTGTGTGCACTGGGGGTCTTTGACATGCGTATTGTTGGAACACTTTTTGTCGTTCTCATTCTCCTCGCCGGCGGCGTCCTTTTTGCGCAACGCATGTCCGACGGACCCATGGGCCCGATCTCTGGAGGTAAATTGCGAAGCGGGACGCTTGTTACAGAAAGAGATGTGGATTGGTCTGCCGCGACCGGTGGAAAAATCGATACTCAAACCGATAGTTCGTTAGAGATTGAACTTCAGCTGGTGAACCCGCCCAGTTCTCGAACAACCGGTGCAATGTTGCATGAAGGCGAGCTCTACATCCCTTGTGATCTCGGATACATATGGAACCGGTTTTCGGGAAACACGCGATACATTCTGAATGCGATCTACCTCGTTAAGCGATGGCATCATGATGTCGAGCGGGACGGCCGTGTCGTGCTTCGTATCGACGGCAAACGATACGAGCGTCAAGCAGTGCGTGTGACAGATCCGGAAATGATCGCAACACTTAAAGCTCAAATCAATGAGACACTCGCCCTCATGGACCTGCCCGAAGAACTCGGCCCTATTCCAACAGAGGAGCCCAACGATATTTGGTTTTTCCGTATCGATCCCCGGCCGGCGACTTGAACTCAACTCATCTGTTGTGTGCCCGTCCGCATAAGAAGGTATCAGCGGTCAACGCTCTCCTCTGATCGCCTGCCCTGGATAGACATTCTGCATCACCTCACCATCGTCAACCACAACAACACCGCTAACAACTACATAGGGAATGCCGGTGCTGGTTTGATCCGGCTCCTCATAAGTCGCGCGGTCTAGGATCGTTTCAGGATCGAAGATGGTGATGTCGGCATCCATGCCGGTTTGCAGGCGCCCCTTCGTTTTCATGGCCGGTGCAACCGCTTCCAAACGCTGGGCGGGCATCAAGGTCATTTTGCGTAACGCCGTCATCAAAGTCAGCGCTTCTTTATCGCGTACATAACGGCCTAAGATACGGGCGAATGTGCCCGCGCTGCGCGGATGCGAAAATCCATCCACGAATGGAATGCCGTCGCTTGCGACCATCACGTCCTCTTGGGCGACCAGATAGGTGTTGGTGGATTCCTCGCGTCCATGGATGATCACCCACCCGCCGGTCGCACGGTATTTGTCGAACGTCTCTTTGGTGAGGCGTTCCCCCGTCGCCACCCACTGCAAGTCCGCATAGTCACCTTGATAGTTATCGAACAGAGCGCTTTCGAGCCGCGTCGAGCCCGCCGTGTAGGGATAAGACTCCGTTGTCACATCCAATCCGCGCGCTTGCGCACCGCGGATCATGTCGAGTGCCGTTCTCGCTTTTTCGTCCGTCGACGAATTTAAATGCACGATATGAAGGCTGGCGCCCGTGGTGGCGGCATTGGCGAGCGCTTCTTGCACCGTTGCCAACTTGTCGTCATTGCGTTGCTGTGCATTTCGGAGATGTATAAACAGCGGCACATTTGCCTCGGCAGCCGTTGCAAAGATGTGAAACATTTCCTCCGCGTCCGCGCCGGGCGTATAGGCCAGCCCCACCCCGACACCCAGGGCACGGTCGCCAAGGCCTTCTTTGAGTTTCTCGCGCACGGCAGCCAATTGATCCGCGTTCAACTGAACGATGGCAGGGTTCTCTCCCTCAGGCGGCGCGGCCGTTGGATCCGCATAGACAAGGTTGCCCACATCCACACCAGTGAGCGCCGAGATCCGCGCAGCCGGGTGACTGGCGGTCGCGCCAAAATGGATCGGCGCTTTCCCTTCCCGCGATGCATACCACGGCGCCACCGGATAGACACCGATTTCAAGCTCCAACGCCGTGGTCACGCCGTCCGCCACTTGAAACCGATTGCTGTTGGTGTCCTGACCATGGGCATGCAGATCGATAAAGCCCGGCGCCACAACAAGTCCTGCCGCATCGATCACACGATCCGCTGTTTGCGGCTCCTCCGCAACGGACGTGATCACACCGTCTTCGATCAACACGTGACGGACCGCGTCCAATCCAGTTTCCGGATCCATGACGCGTCCGTTATTGATGGCTAACTCAGCGGAAGAAGCTGGTAATCCCGCTATACAGCCCAAGAAGACAGTCATGACTGGGAATATCTGACGCGCAAATTGCATGTGGATTCTCGCAGGTTTGGTCTAAGTCCTATCTAATTTGCCCACTCTACGGGGCGAAGCATACAGCGCAAAAGCTCCAGCCGTGCGCACAGCTCGGCAACCTATGGGCAAAGGCGCTCACAAGGGGCGATCCCACAATGTTTTAATTCATTGACAAAGCCCCGTTGCCCCATCTTGAACCGAGGCTTCACGATCGCAACCTTAAGCGAGGCTACTTTTTCATCGCTGTATTTCGCTATTCTGGATATGTCGGCTGCGTCAAATCCAGAAAGTCTTTCTCACATTGTCGCGATATAATCCGTCGGTCCTACACCTCAAATGTGCTGCTTGGACGGAAATGCAGACGCTATGGCGTGAAGCTGCGGCAAAGTGACATGCGGGCTGGCGGAGTGGCCATGGCGAAGGTCCTGCGCTACGCGCATGCGAAACAGTTAAACCGCCATCGAAAACAGGTGAAGTTTTTACGGGACCGTTTTGGCCGGGTGATCTGCGATATTGAACGCAAGAAACAAAGCGATAAGGCCATCACCGCGGTCTTTGCACAAGAACAATCTATGAGGTCTTGAAACTACATTCTTCACAGGGGAATAACTCAAAATGCGGTCATTTTCAGGGAGCACGTTAGAGTGCGATCTACTCGGTTATCGTTGCACTATTGAGCGACCTTGCGTCTTTCGCCTCTTGTACGACGGTCCATCTCATCAAAGCGAAAATAATGCATAAACAAGCTTTGAAACTCTGTCAGCGGGACAGTCTCATCAGCGTCCAAGCCCTGTGCCGCGATAACCTCGTTGTGGCACGAGGCATTCAATGCCGTAAGGACCGGAGGCTCATCTTTTTCGATTGCAAGTCGACGAGATGTCCACGAAGAGAGATTTTCCCCTACCCTGTCAAACTTGCTCTCCATCTCCACAAGCAAATCAATAAACCGCATGTACAGAATGGAGTGATCTCTAGCTTTGTGCGAAAATCCAAGCACCAAATCCATCGCTGCAATGAACGCAATGAATAGCCCCAGCCATGATGCTTGATTAAGAAGCGGCGAAAACGCGGCAGACCCGCTTAGAATGACGAGGAGCATTATGAACTTGTGCCAGCTTTCAAAAAACGACCTCCGCCTCTCATGGTACCGAACCGACCTCTCGATCTGAAACTTTAGATCCTCTAACAGATCCTGATATTCGGATTCACTCATCGTCACATACCTAGATTATAGTGGTCACTCTTTTTTGCCTCTGTCAGTTCCTATTCTTGCTCTGGTTTTGGTTTTGGTTTTGGCTTAGGTTTAAAATCCTTAACCGCAACAATGAAGTCCCCGACCTTTGTAATGTTGCGACCGCCACCTTCAATGATTAAAACGTCAAGATAATGGCATCCTGCTTCAACAAATTCTTGCCGTATTTCACTCGTCAGGTTACGATAATATCGTAAAGAATATGCTAATTTCGTTGTCTCAACTAAACTCAATATCAACAGAGCAACGAGTTTTTTCGAACGTTGAGTCTCTTTGGAGCGTATCACTGCGAGAACGGAAACAATAGTCAAGTGTGGTAAATTCGCCAACTGCTCAAGGGTGGTTGCGAGGTTAAAGTCGTTCCCTTTCGTCCGGAGTTCCCGCATCAACGACTCCAGCGAATCAGACCGCCTACCCCTTAAGAGTTGGCTAAAAGCATCAATGATATCTGTGTCTTCTCCATTCATTATCACATTAGAGCGCGCTCAACCATAAAAAGTCAATCTCGCGCCATGCTACTTTTAAGGCAAGCTCTATGTCACAACTTTAAATGGTGCGTAGAATCCAACTACCAAACTGATTTGTTTGCACATGCTGCTAATTTTGGCCATTTGAGGAACCATAAACCGCGATAAGAAAACTTTGATTTCAGATGTAAGCATTTGTGTTCTGATGAATTGTAATTGCCCCTTACTACGAAACCGGTGCGAGACAGAGACTAAATCGAGATGTGTACTTCCAACAGGTTGTTCCATTTTAGGGTATGTCAAACGACTCAAGTTTGGGACGTTTGAAAGTATCATCAATCGCTGGATGTCCGATGCCCGCAGATTTCGGTCGATTGATTCGGCGAACTCTCAACTCACGCATTCATATTCTTTGAGCACGCGCACAAGCCCGCGAGATATCACATCCGTTCGGCTAACTTGCAGATGGCTCCCCCTCCCGCACCTGAGGCTTCACTTTAGCCACACTCAGCAATGACTCGACACAGTCGCGGATGGAGGTATCGAGGGACCGGAACTCAACATCTGTGACCTCACGAATCCGGTCGTTACGTAACTGTCCGTGGGCCCACACGGCGCGTAGTTCTTGTTCGCGTGCTTGGATGCGTTCAGGAAAAGGATCGGTTACGTCCGGCGCATCATGGCCAAGCTCCGGCAACAGACGATCGATGCTCGCGCAAATGTCCTCAACCGGCCGCACATCGGTCGACCAAGCAATGTAGCGTTCCCCATTTTTGACTTTGTCGCTTTCGAGCAAGCCCACATGACATGCTGCATCATCGCGCACATCGACGGTCATCCACGGGCGGTAGGCCGGCGTTTGATGATATTTCCCAATCAACATGCCTTCGATGATGTGTTGCCAAGGTCCCATATCCTTTTGGTGGGCCGATTGAATGGGGCCCACATTGTCCGCCGGGCAACAGGTGATGACATCCCAGCCGCCATGTTTCTCGGCGGCATCGGAAAAAGCGCGTTGCGCGATCACCTTGCCGATCGAGTAGCCCTGCCCTTTAGCCGGTGTCCGTTTGGGGTTTGACTCGTCAGGATACCGGTCTTCGTTGAATACCGGCCGGCGCACGATTTCCTGAATGTCCACTTCAGAGATAACCGCCGCAATACTGGACGTGACAATCACTCGGCACACGGTGCCTGACTTGTTCACGCTTTCGATGATGTGATGGCAAACACGGCGTACATAGTCTTCGTCATCATAATCGTTGACGTGCGAGACGTGACAGACCCCGTGACACCCGGCAAAGATATCGTCGAAACACCCATCATTGTTGAGGTCGGCGGCATGAAGCGTCAGCCTGCCGGATGCGTAACCGGGCATCGCTTTCAAAAAGTCTGTGCGCGCAGGGTCATCCACATCGCGGACACAGGCGCGCACACGGTAGCCCTTGTCGAGCAACGTGCGAACCACCCAACCGCCAATGAATCCGGCTGCCCCGGTCACAGCCACAGCACTTCCCTTTGGTATCAGCCCCACAGCACGCTTCCTTTCGAATTGAGTACTTGTTTTGCCGACATTTGTCTTAACACACTTTCGGGCGGCAGAAATATGCGCCAGCTATCAGAGGGCGCGAAAGGATTTCCGGTAGGATGAAGGGCTAACGCCGACATGCTGCTGAAACCGGTCCCTGAATGTGGTGCCCGACCCAAATCCCGCCTCACCGGCAACATGCTCGATCGGCAGTGTGGTCGTTTCAAGCAATTCCTGGGCGCGCCGTATGCGCGCGTTCAAAACCCATTTCGATGGCGTCAGGCCGACCTGTTCATCAAAGCGGCGGTGTAATGTCCGTATACTTACCGATTCCCGTTCAGCCAATGCAGCCACTGAAAGGTCAGTTGCGAGGTTCTGCTCAATCCAGGTGAGCAGTTCTCTCAGCGAACCCTCATAGTCCTTCGGCCCGAAATGCTGAATAAACTGAGACTGCCCGCCCGGCCGTTCAAGATGCACCACCGCCGCTTTCGCAGCGAGTGCCGCCGCCGATGGCCCAAAGTCCTGCCGAACCATGTGAAGACACAGATCAAGCCCGGCCGACGCCCCCGCCGACGTTAGGATTTGACCATTGTCGACATAAAGCACATCCGGATCGACCTCCACTTTCGGAAAGAGCCTTTTGAGTTCATCGGCCGCCATCCAGTGCGTTGTTGCGCGTTTCCCGTCGAGCAATCCCGCTGCGGCCAGAACAAAGGCGCCCGTGCAAATCGATGCGAGGCGTGCACCACGCGCCACTGCCGATTGCAACGCGCGGAGGACAGGAGCCGGTACAGGACGATCATTTCCATACTGGCCCGGCACAATGATGGTGTGGGCGTGTCGGAGCGCCCGCAAAGAATGAGGTGCGTTGAGCGAGACGAATTCCGTCGCCGTCTGCGCTTTCATACCGCAAACCTTAATCCGGTAAGCCGGTTGCCCGTCAGTCGTCCGCACCCGTCCGAATATTTCGCAAGCCCCGGTGAAGTCCGCCGGCACAACACCATCGAAAATCGGGATGGCAATAGAAATCGGTTTTTGAGGTTTTGGCATTTATTCGGTGTTTTTCGTCATTTCTGCCTCTTTCGCGTCCGTGTAGGCGTAGTACGTTTGCGGCGTGGTAATCAAGTCACGGCCGAGCCGCAACGTGTCCTGTGTCCATGCCTAAAATCCCGCACACGGAGCGCCGTGAGACTGAAACAGCCATGACTGATGGCGCCGAAAGCAAACAAGGAAGTCAATTGAACGCCCTAGCCGACCCACTCACTCAAGTACGCGCGCTTGCGCTGCTCGAAGGGCTAACGCTGATCGGATTGGCACTGATCGCGGTCCCCTTAAAATATATGTGGGGTCAGCCACATTATGTTTCCGGTCTCGGCCCGATCCACGGCATTTGCTTCACGCTTTATGCGGTGATGGCCGTCAATCTTGGGATTGGGCGCGCGTGGCCTTGGCAGCGCATTGCCAGGATGCTCGTTGCGGCGACGATCCCTTTTGGCACGCTGCTCAACGATGCGTGGTTGCGCGCCAGATCTGAAGAAGGTCGCTGAGCTGTGATCTACTTCCTCGTTAAAGCGCTTCATATCGGTGCAGTTGTCATCTGGATTGGCGGGACCATCACCATTGCGGCCCTGATGAGCTACGGCGTACCGAACCACATCTCGGTGATAAAGCGCTTCTACAACCAGGTGGTCACCCCTGCGTTGCTCCTCACATGGGTCTTCGGCATGACACTCGCACTCTTGGGCGATTGGTTTCCAACGGCCTGGTTGATCGCCAAGATTGCGATCGTGCTCGTCCTTTCGGGCCTGCACGGATTCATCGCGCGAGATCTGCGTCTTGCAGAAGAACGACTTCTTGCGGGACATGAAGATATCCCCACACCCCTGCCCGTACAGGCGCGCCGGAGTTGGCTTGTTGCGAGCGCGGCATTTGTTGTGATCCTCCTCGTCACGTTCAAGGTCTGACCCCAACCACATCTTGCCGTCGCCTACGGAACCTCTTACCGTTAGTTGCACAATGTCTTTGCTGCAACAAATATACGACATGTTCTTCAACCGGCGCATCATCGATCGCGAGATCGAAGACTGGCAGATCGACGCCGCGCGTTGGGTCATCAAGAATTTTGGCGGCCTCAAGGAGATTCAAAACTCTGTGTTGGCGCTGCCCACCAAAGAATATTTCCCGACCGATGGAGAACAAGGACACGCCCTGGCCGAACGCCTGTTATCTCACGTCAAATACCATGCCGGCATGGCCGAGTGGCCCTGCGAACTGGAAGCGCAAGCGGAATTGCCGCCGGGGGAAGTGGATGAATTCATCGTACAAAAGTTTGAACAGCAACCACCCATGGGGACGTTCCGGATTGATGAGGTCGAGAACACGGGTGACGACGAAGACAACATGCCGATCATTTCCTATGACCCCGCACTCCTCACCAATCCAACACGTCTTATCTCAACTTTGGCCCATGAACTGGCCCACTATCTGATGCTCAGCAGCCCTGAACCGCCGCCAGATGGGTGGGAATTGCATGAACATGCCACAGACTTCCTGGCGGTATTCATGGGGTTTGGTGTTTTCATGGCCAATTCTGCTTTCCACTTCGAACAATTCAGCGACGGTTTCATACGCGGCTGGCGATCAAGCGGTTCGGGTTATCTAACAGAAAATGAACTGGTGAATGCGCTGTCACTGTTCCTGCTGTTGAAAGGCGAATCTACCGAACGGGCCGAGGAACATTTGAAACCGCACCTTGGAAAGCTGCTCAGAAGAGCCCACAAAAAACAGAAGAAAGATGAACGTTTGGCGGCACTCGGTCAGATATGAGGCCAAGCCCATCGCTCCCATCGCCTTGAAATGACTGGCGGGTTCGATATGGTCCGGGCCACATTCACATTAGGGGAACGGTGACATGACCTATTTGGTTTGGACACGTCGACAAACCTTGGCAAGCTTCTTGGCTGGCGCCAGTGTAATGACGTTGGGAACTCACGCCGCGCTGGCAACTTCGGATGCCGCCGTTTCTTTCGATCAAGGCGTCGCCAGCGGCGATCCCCTAAACGACCGCGTCATCATCTGGACACGCGCCACACCCAGCACCCCGTCGGCAAAGTCGATTGATGTGACTTGGATGGTCGCGACCGATCCCGAACTCAAAACAGTCATTCGATCCGGCGACATCGTTGCCGATGCCGACACCGATTACACCGTTAAGATCGACGTCGATCGGCTTACCCCTGGTACAACATATTATTACGGTTTCAAATCAGGTGATCAGAGCTCCATCATAGGACGCACCAAAACGCTGCCCTCAGGCAATGTGTCTTCACTCAAAATAGCTGTCCTGTCTTGTTCCAATTATCAGGGCGCCTTTTTCAACACGTATCGCGCCATGTCAGAGGTCGAAGATTTGGACCTGTCGCTGCATCTTGGCGATTATATCTATGAGTACGGCTCGGAAGGATTTGGCGCCGAAATGGGCGAACGCCTTGGGCGGCTCCATATGCCCACGCATGAGATCGTCTCGCTTGATGATTACCGTCAACGCTATGCGCAATATCGAACCGATCCAGACTTGCAGGCACTTCACGCCCATGCGCCGATGATTGCGGTCTGGGATGACCACGAAACAGCCAACAACAGTTGGACCGATGGCGCGCAAAATCATGCAGAGGATGGCAGCGAAGGCGAATGGGATGAACGCAAGAAAGCCTTCACGCGCGCCTACCACGAATGGCTGCCGCTTCGCTCGCCATCCGAAGATCTATCCGCCATCCAACGATCATTTCAAATCGGATCATTGGCTTCTATCGTCATGCTCGAGGGGCGCCTGACCGGACGCAATGAACAAATCGACTACGCCAAGGACCTGCCCTATGTCGAAACGCCATTCGATTTTTCAAATCCGGATGCTCCAATTGCCATCACCGATGAAGCTACTTTAAAGACCATCGACCCTTCGGCCGTGCGAACCATCAAAACGCCCTTTGATCTCTCGAGTGGTACACCAGTCCCCATTCTCGACTATCAACAGATTGCCGCCCTTGATCCGGAAAACTTGCCTGCGGGTATTCAATATCTGCCAAACAAAAAGAAGTTTCTGGACGAAATTGTTGGCGCCGACGCCCGGCAATTGTTGGGAACGGAGCAAGAGGCTTGGCTTGGCGAAGAATTAGCCAAATCGAAGAAAGCGGGGACCACGTGGCAGATCGTCGGTTCGCCCATCATGATGACCCGTTACAAGTTTCCCGACATCACAGAAATGCTGCCGCAAGAAAGGCTGAACGGCCTTATGTCAGCAAGCCGGTTTGTTCGTGGTTTCTTCCAAATTGCGAAACTGGGGCTGCCGGCCAATCTCGACGGATGGGATGGCTACCCCGCTGCGCGCGAACGCATCTATGAAATGGCCAGAAATCAATCCGCAAATCTGATTGTTGTCGCGGGTGATACGCACCTGTTCGCAGCTAATGAACTCAAGTCGACCGGCGATGGCAAACGGGTGGCGGTGGAATTTGCGACGACAGCCGTCTCGGCAACCACGCTCGGAAAGATCTTCAGGCTAGAGGATGTGGACCTTGGCGGCGCTATGGTCGAAGCAAATGATGAAATGAGATTTGCCAACACAAATGACCATGGTGGCATTCTGCTAACGCTTACGCCTACAGAAGCCCGTGCAGATTACATCATTGTCGACACTGTTGAATCGCGCGACTTTAAATCATCCGTTGTGCGCAGCTTTGTTGTGTCGCCAAATGAGGATGGCCGGGTCGGCCCATTGCGGGAAGTTTAGAAGGGAACGGCGACCTCAATTCCAGAGCTCAATGGCGTCCAACTCGTCCGCCAATTGGGCTGAGCGTTTTGCCATGGCCATAAACATGTCGTCGCCCCGATCGGTGCGCACAACCAAGATGGACGCGATGATTGCCATCAGATAGCCCGCCCAACTGTATCGCCGATAATCTGCCCACAGATGATCAAACGGATAGTCGGAGACACCGTAGTGTTTGAGGCCTTCCAAATAGGTCATCAACAAATCACGTTCGACCCGTGCCCGGTCTTCCGGCAGCGGGCTGGTCCCCATGAAATAGGCAAGGTCTTGTATAGGCGAGCCATAAGCAAGCGTTTGCCAATCAACAACGGCAAGCGGATAGCCGCCAGAAGGACCGCCGAACAACATATTGTCGAGCCGATAGTCGCCGTGAATGGCGCACCGTGGTCCGGCAAAGGGTTCAGCATAGGCTTCCACATTTGCGGCGAGGGCCTCGCCAAGTTCAACCTCACGCGTTGTTATCCGGTCCGCGTATCGCTCTTTGAATGCCGGCCATAATTCTTTGAAGAGATCGACCGGCACGATCGGCGCGTCGTCCGTGCCGTTAAGCCAGGCATAGGACTTGAGGGATTCTTTTCCCCAATTAGGACCGTGCAGTTTGGCAAGCTCAGAGACAGCCGTTGTTGCTTGCTCAACTGTGCAGCCCCTGATCTGATCCCCCTGTTCGGCGGGTGCCAGATCCTCCATCAACAAAACGAAGTCGCCCGTCTCTTCATCGATTGAAGTAGCCAGAATGTCGGGCGTCTGCATGTCGACGCCCGGACGGATGAGCCGATAAAAATTGATCTCGTTCAGATAGGCCGATTTGACCGTCTCGCGAAACTCAGAGGATGGTGACGGAAACTTGCCAACGACTGCGTCAGGCCCCTTCGCTGCCGACTTTGCGTCTGCATAAGTCAGATCAAACCGGATGTTTTGGCCCATCTGCCCGGTGCCAATGATTTTCGTCGTGAAGTCCGTGACAACGGCGTCGTAGCCGTTGCTTTTGAGTATGGATGTGATCTCGTTCGCGGTGAGCGATTGCAATCCTCTTCGATCATCCATCTCAAATCTCACTTTCAGAACAAGAAAATTCGGGGGCGCACAGCACGTTCGGCGCGTCATCCATGTGTACCGCAAATTCAGCACCGGTCAATTTGTTGGCAGTGAATTCAAAGGTCCATCCTCGCTCGCTTGGCAATGACCAGGCTGGCCATAAAGACCGTCGATGATCTTGAACTGGCGCTCAAAAACCCAGACTTTCCGGCGGCGCTTCTTCATGCCATCTTGGTAGACCAATCGCCCCAAATCAGAAGTCGACCAGTAAATGAGGACATAAATGGCAGTCTCCCCGTCAAGCACCGACCAATTGTTGATCGAGCAACATGATCATGTTGCCGTTTTCACACTCAACCGGCCGGACCGGTTGAATGCCATCAGCCGCCCTATGCTGGACGAACTGTCGGCCAAGATGGTGGAAGCCAACAAAGATCCCGATACTCGCTGCATCGTGTTGACGGGCGCCGGCAAAGGTTTCTGTGCGGGGCTCGATCTGGTCGATACCAGTGAGAACATGGGAGAACGCCGCGGCGATAACAGCCGCCCCCGTCAATTGTTCGATCTGCGCGACGCCCCCATCAATGTCATGTGGAGCATCGATACGCCCATTATTTGCGCCATCAACGGCGCCGCCGCCGGCTACGGCATGGACATGACGTTGCTGTGCGACATGCGCATCGCGTCAGAGAAAGCCAAAATGGCGGCTGTCACAGCCAAAAGAAATGTTGTGCCGGAAAGCGGCGGCACCTGGTTGCTGCCGCGCCTGATTGGTTGGGGCAAAACAGCCGAACTCTATTACCGCGCGCGCACATTGAACGCGCAAGAAAGCCTCGAATTCGGTTTGGTCAATGAAGTTGTGCCGGCCGACAAGCTCATGGAAACAGCCATGCAGTGGGCACAGGAAGTGGCGGCCAATGCGCCGGTCGCGGTACAGACCACCAAACGCATGATGCGTATGGGGATGGAGGAATCTTACGACACCGCCGTCGACCATTTGATGGTTCACCTGGCCGGTATGTTCCGCAGCGAAGACTTCCAAGAAGGATTGAACGCCTTCCTTGAAAAACGCGATCCTAAATTCACCGGGCGCTAGAGCATCACTTAAGATGTCGCCGAATTGTTTCAGCATGGTTCGAGACGGCGCTATCGCGCCTCCTCACCATGAGGTGTTCGCTTTCTTTTCTCACCCTGAGGAGGACCGATAGGTCCGTCTCGAAGGGTCCCAACGATTGTTCGCCGACCATTAGAGCACATCAAGAAGGACACAAAAATGAAAATTGCCGTCACCCCTGAACCCGAACAATTTCAAAAGCTGATGGAAGGGCCTGCCGATACGCCGGTGGTCATGGTCAATCTGCTGTCGTTCAAGGCCGAGGCAGACGGCGGCAATGAAGGCATGACCGGGCAAGAATCCTACATGCTCTATGGCGGCAAGATGCGTGAATATGTGGAGTCTAAAGGCGGACGTTTCTTGTGGACCGGCCAAGTGGACTCCATGGTTCTTGGGGAAAGCGATGTTGATTTTCAGATCGTCGCCCTGGTCGAATATCCGAGCCGCCAAGCTTTTGTCGACATCGCGTCGAGCGAACATGTTGCCGAAATCAGCAAGGACCGCAGCAAAGGTTTGGCCGGGCAATGGCTGATCGCCACAACGCAAGTGGATGGCCTCATCAAATAGATGACCGCGGCAAAGAACCCAACGTTTCACGGCCGATAAACAAACACAGGATTCTCGGTAGAACATTTCTGAGACAGTCAAGTTGATGTAAGCGGTAACGGCAGGTGGCAAAGAAATCGAAGCGACTCTCCGCGAGCGTTGGCGTAACCGAACACGGCAATTCGGCGGTGCTGGTTACCGTTACTTCTGATGGCGAACTTGTTGATCGCCGAACCATCAATCTGACAAGCGATGACCTGCCCACCCATCCCTATCATCATGAAGGGTCTTGGGCGGTGGGCCGTTACACGGACAGTCCCTGGGCACGTGAAATTACACTCGACGAAGCCATCAAGCTGATCAAACGCGTTGAGAAAGCAGCGGCGCGCGGTGCGCGCGAAAGCCTCAAAACCTTGGCGGCCTCATTGCCCGTCCCCATCAAAACGATTGCGATCCGCATCTGCCCTGATTTGCCGGATACAATAGAAGAACGCATCGCCGACAACCGTGCACAAACCGTTGCCGACACGGTCATGTACCGCAAAGCTTTGGCCGCCGCCGCCGAGAAGAACGGCTGGACCGTGCATTGGTATGACAAGAAGAGAGTGTTCGACGACGCCGCATCGGCTTTAGGTGCCGCCGACATTAACAGCGTGCTTCTGGATATGGGACGGACCATCGGCCCGCCTTGGCAAGCGAAACAAAAACTCGCTGCGGCCGCTGCCCTCGCAGCCACAAGCCGTAAATAATGAACAGACCAAAAGTCACCCGGGATATTCTCGCAAATTCAAACAAGGTTGCAGCACCTCTCTGAGTCATCGCGAGGCCGCGCTAGCGGCCGTGGCGATCCAGAGCAGCGAGGACGAAGCAAGTTGCCCTGGATTACTTCGTGGAGTTTATGCTCGGACGCGCCAAGGCGCGATCCGGGTGCTCGCAATGACGCTATTTTTCGTGAACGAGTCTAAACCGGAAACGCTCTTGCCCATTTCCGAGGACGTTTGTGTCAAAACCAGTTTGTCATTACACGGCGAGCTAGAGCACTTCTATTCTTCAAATAGAAGTGCTCTCGTCTTTCTTTTAGACACGTTTCCGGACGGTGAACCGGTTCCCACTTCACCTGGAAACGTTGCGGCGAGCCCGGGTAATCCACTTGAAATGCAAGAACGAGAAGACATGGATTGCCCGGATGCGCCGCTTTGCGGCTTACCGGGCAATGACACACTACAGTATAGCGCGAAAGCATAGCACGCACGACGCGTCTACATTTTGATCAGCCGTCTGACGACTTCTCTTTCGTAGGACCCAAACCAAGATGAGGCTGGACTGATGTCTCCAAGGACAGGTGCGGCCAATTCATTCGCATAGAGCGTGCCCAAAGATCCATTGGTCAAATAGACGATGCCGTCACCGGACACCGGCTCAAAGGCCGCAAAAGCACGAAAGACCCCATTGTCGCCCCATTGAAAATAGACCCGACCGTTTTCACATTCCGCCGCACCCCAACCGAGCGACCATCCGAGCCCCTTCGGTAAACCGCTCGGGACGGTTTGCGGTGTGTGGACTTTGCGAAAGATATCACGTGTTTCTTTAGAAACATGCGAGGCACGAATGACATGAGCAAGAAAGCGGCCATAGTCGGCAGCCGTGGTCACCAACGAATAGGCTGCAACCGCCCGCTCCGTTCTGCGAGCCGGCCTGCCCGGCGTCATCCCCGAATGCCCCCTTGCATAGCTCCCCTCAAAATCCACAGAAATCAATGTCGACCGGGTCATTCCCAATTCGCGAAACAAAGTGCCCGTCAACTCCTGTGCATTTTTGCCGGATTTTTCTTCCAAAAATGCCAAAAGGAAACCGTAGGCTTCGCCTGAATAAGTGAACTTCACGCCGGGCGCCATGGCGAAAGTCAATTCATCTTGGCGCTCCGCATCCTGATGATCCCCGGCCCAATTGGGAAAACCAGTCAAATGCGCCAGCAGATGACGCGGCGTGACACGACTCCACAAAACCGAATCCGCGATACGCGGCGGCGTACCCAGCGTATCGGCAACGCTCTCATCGAGCTCGAAAAGGCCTTGGTCGTGGAGCCGCGCCGCTATTTCGGCAACGACCGGCTTCGTCAAGGAGGCTGCTTCGTACAGCGTCTCGTCCGTTGCGGTTTCCCCGGTTGAAACATCCACCACGCCAAACGTGTTGTGTTCGACCACTACACCCGACTTAATGATTGCATAAGAGATGCTTGGCAGTCGTTCTTCCTTAACCAACATTTGGGCAACATCCCGAACGGAGGCGCCTGGTGGCGGAGAAATCTTCAAGACATCAGCTTGCCAAAGGATGATGCCCGCCATTACGCCGGCCGCTGCCAAAACGAATCCCAAAATCACGCCGAGATAGAGAGCGAGTCTGCGCATGGGCGGGCTGAATCTCCGGTATGTCAGGGGAAGTAACTTGGATTTTAGAATCGGCAGCGACAATGCGTTATGCGTCTTCATTTGCCAAGCATCACCGCCACGCAACGGCGGCAAAATACGGCTGAACGGTTAAAACTTTCTGGGTGCGATCGGCAACGCGGACCGGTGTGCCGACCGGATTGTCCCGATGCAAAGCTTCGCGCCTGCTCACCCTGTTGCCCGCAGGCCCCTGCGGCCCTGACAAGTGATGCAAAGTTTCCCGTCGAAAGCCGGATCTTGCCACTGGTTTTCGAACTGAAAGCAACCGGCATTTATGATCCCGTTTGGTCCTGTGAAGGACACAATGCGGCCTCGGGAGAAGTCCACCGACTTCCGAGCGTTTGGTTTTGCTGCGAGAGCTTGCCTCAAATGCGTGCACTGGCGGAAACGATTGCGGATCTTTGTTTTACAAAAAAGACATCCGCGACATGGCGCATTATGCTTGTTTCGGCTGAAGACAAGTCAGAGAACACGGTGTTCAAACTGGAACCGGACCTGACGCCGGGCAAACGCCTCGAACATCTTCACAGGGATATTGCGGAATTGGCGAAACATCTGCGCCGCCACCTGTCCGCAAACGCATAGGCAAAAATTCTTTGCCGTCATCCCGGTTGCGGCGATAGCAGCAGACCGGGATCCAATTTTCAGATTGTTGTTTGGCGGCAGTTGGATCCCGGCATTCCGTTTCACTCCAGCCGGGATGACATTTCGTCGACCATGACGACGTCCGCGTGCAGCCCTAGATTTGCTGACCAGGCGTTGCCAGGGCTTCTGCGCCTGACTTGAAATGCAAATCGCGCTGCGGGAATGGAATCTCGATATCGTATTTGCCAAGCGCGGTTTCGATCGCCCAATTGTAGGCGGCGTTTACGGTATCGGGGCGCTTGACCGCATCATCGGTCAGCCAAACGATCAATTCGAAATCGAGACTGGAGTCGCCAAAGCCCGTGAGCCAGACCTGCGGTTTTCGCGCCTCAACGCTGTGCAGGGTGTAATCGACATTGTCCGCGGCTTCCAGCGCCGCTTTCTTGACCAGCTCTTTGTCCGTGCCATACGCCACGCCGAAGGGCACATGAATCCGGCGCGCCGTGTCGCGCAGGGTCCAGTTAATCACCCGTCCACTGACAAACTCCGAATTCGGCACCAATATATCCACATTGTCGTTGGTGGTGATCAGGGTACTGCGGATATTGATCTCCTTCACTTCACCAGTAACGCCGGATTCGAGATCGACAAAGTCCCCCACCTTCAGACTTTTTTCGATCAAAATAATGAGGCCGGACACGAAGTTCGAAAAGATCGCTTGCAGTCCGAAGCCGAGACCGACGCCGAGCGCACTCAACAATATGGCAAACCGGGTAAAATCAATACCGATCGCCGTCAGTGCAACCAAGAACCCAACGGTCAGAATACCATAGTGTATCAGACGGCTGATGGTGTAGAGCGCGGGCCGGCTCATAATATCGCGCGAGGCCGAAACGCGCTCAAACGAATGCTGAACGGCCTTTGATACCCAATAGGCAATCGCTAGGATCAGCAGCACACGGAGGATACTGCCGAGCGTGATCGGCGTTTCATTGATGGTGAACAGGCTGCGGCTGCTCAAATCGAAACCGAGCGACCAAGCGTTCGACATCAACTCTCTTGTTCGGCCCAAAAAAGTCGCGAGCGCGCCGCGTTCCGATTGCAAACGCCGGTCGACAACCAGATGCAGAAGCTCCGTACGGGCGACAAGTTCGCGCAAGCGCGCAACACTCTCAGTTGAGGCCATCGCCTCTTCAAACCGCTTTTCGAGTGCGCGGCTGTCTTGCCGTCCGCTTTCAGCCGCGCCGGATAATTGCGCCGTACTGGCACTCCGCGCCCGGTCTGCCGTGGCTTGCCAGCCCACCAATTGGCCCGCGTTCTGCGCAGCCACCGATTGCTGTGCGCGCAACAAGGCTTCAAGTTTATCCCCATTCGACGCGCCACTTTCGTCCACCAAATGGCTGGCAAGCGAACCGAGCAGCGCCATGCGTTGACGCTGAAGAACCGTTTCCGCCAACGCCATTTCGGCGGACTGAACCCGTAACTGCAGTTCAAGCGCAGCGCCGCTGCCGCCCCCCGCCGCGTCCGATTTTGTTGACTCGGTACGCGCCAGCCGCGCTGCCAATAAACGCCCTCTTTGTTTTTCTTCTGCCCGCGCCAGTTTGTTTTCTTCTTGCGCGAAATCCGCGGCGGCGCCCTCATCAACCGTTACGATCTCTGGCACGAGGTCGATGGTTTGACGTAACTTTTCTGCAGCGTCTTCCAACGCTGCTGCCGCGGGTGCAGCGATCCTACGTTCCTCGGCTGTGACGGCCACGACAAATCGATCACGCATGATTTGCAGTCCCTGGGCGATCCGGCCCGCATCGTTCTCCGGCAAGGCAAGATAGGCTGCTTTTCTGGTGTCGAGGTCTTGGACCGTGTCGGTTTCAAGATCCTTGGCGCGCGAGATCTCTTCCGCCGCCAAGGACGCATCTAGATCTGTTTCGCGATACCGCGCAATCAACGGCACCAATTCTGAAAGCGGTACAGCATCCGGGATGAGCACCGGCGTCACGTCCGGCGTTTCACTTTGCGTCTTCAGCACGCCGTACAGATCGATGAGCGCGACCAGCTCGTCGATCAACGGTGCCACATCTTCACTGACTGTGGGATTGGCTTCCTTCAGTTCAACGGCAAATTCTTGCGTCGCCGCTTTGAGCGAGGTGAGCCGTTCTTGGACTGGTGCGTCTTCCGCCGACACATAGGTAAACCAGTCCGCGCTGAGCCGATCCGGCAATGGAGCTTCTTGAGCCCCAGCCATCGGCGCAGCGAAAAGCACGACATTGAACAAAAGCACAGCCGCGCATTTTTTAAACCAGGATGACATGTTTCGTTTCCCCCTCGCGCGCTGTTTTGACATCGTTCACATCCAGCCTTGGCGGCGGAACAAAACCAGCAGCGCAACAACGATCGACACCATTGTGCCCAGCAAAATGAAATAGGAATATCGAAACGCGAGCTCCGGCATGAATTCGAAATTCATGCCGTAAATGCCGGCCAGGAAACTCAAAGGCACGAAGATGGCGGTGATAATCGTCAGGATCTTCATAATGTTGTTCAAACGGTGCGACGCCATCGAGATGTAGCCATCGCGCAGATCCGCGGCCACGTCGTGGTGCAATACGGTGAGGGTCAGCACACGGTCAAGCTGTTCGTAAACATCGATGATTTCATGTCGGATGTCTTCGGGAATGCCCGGCAACCGTTCGTCCTTCAACACGGAAAAAACATGAACATGATAGGTCATGACACGGCGCAGTTTTTTGAGGTTTGACTTATAGCCCACCAGTTCCGCCAGCATGCTGTCATGGGGGACTTTGATCATCTCTTCTTCAATCTGATCCAAACGGCTTTCAAGATCGAGCAAGATGGGCAGATAACGATCGACCACCAATCGCCCGAGCCGCATGGCCACATAACCCGCGCCGCGCGCCATGCCTTCAGGATTTGCTGAAATCTCGGCCTGCAATTTCTCAATGCTGACTGATCGCCCGCTATGGCGTGTTACGCAAAAGCGCTCGCCCACAAAGGCCGCGATCTGTATGGTTCCGAACGCGATCGTGTTGGTGTCGGCATCGAGCCCTTTGAGCAAGATGAAAGTGTGGTTGTTAAACTCTTCGATCTTGGGCGGATGCCGGTCGCGCTGCGCGTCGTGCACCGCAAGCCTGTGAAGACCGAAGGTTTCGGTCAGTTGTTTAAGTTCGGCGGCCGGATCTTCCCTGTCATAATTGGCCCAAAGGATTGAATCGGTACCGCTCTGCCATTCGGCAATCAGCTCTTCGCCGCCTTCTTTTAAACTGCCGGATGCGGGGTCGAACAACAAAGTCGTGATCATGGTGAACAGAACCGCTGTGTGGAGATAGAAAAGGTCCACCCGGCAGGACACCGAGAGGTTTGAAGGAAGCGAGCGACAACCAATGCCACCCTCCCCTTTCTTTGCCATCATGAGGCCCACGTCAACAGCCAAGACAAAGCAAGGCTCAACGCCAGCACATCACCCTCGCTTACAGCTTTGGCACGGCCTCAGTGCGCAACCTCGACGAAGGCCGCAGCAGCAATTTCAATTGTTTCATTAATATCCGCTACAGTATGCGCGGCGCTGAGGTTCCAATTGAGGAACGGATGGAGAATGGCACCGCGCAACGCAGCCGCCTGGGCAAAGACACGTTGCTTTTCACCTTTGGGATCTTGCTCGAACAATAAAGTCGGCATGGCCGGCGGGCCTGAATAGGTGATCGCGTGCCCCGCTTTCTCGGCGGCAGCAACAATCCCATCACGCAGCAAAATGCCCATCTTGGTGATGTGCTCGAACACATTATCCCGGTCATAGACGGTCAACATCGCCATGGCCGCTCGCATGGGCGGCGCATCAAACATGTAGGTCGATGTGTAGAGAATTTTGCGTGCGGCATCGCGCAAATGATCCTGTGCGAGCAAGGCGGAAATGGCGTGGCCATTGCCCAACGCTTTGCCGAGCGCGATGGCGTCGGGCTCCACCCCCAACAGGCGATGCGAGCCAACCGGATGCAAACGAAAGCCGTGGCGCACATCATCCATGATGAGCTGGATACCGTGACGCACGCGAACCTCTTCTATCGTGCCTACAAAGTCAGGCGCCGCAGACACCGTGTCCATTCTCGGGTTTTGATCGAGGGGATTGAGGAGGATCGCCGCAATATCCGCACCATGCGCTCGCGTACAATCGATCAAAGCTTGGGGATCGTTCCACGGCAAACGCAAAATGTCGCCGGTGCCTTCGGTTAAGGGACCTTTAGGCGGGACCGTTGCCAATTCCGGGTCGTTGCCGTGATACGCACGTTCGAAGGTTATCAGCCGGCGCCGCTGCGTGTGCTGCCGCGCGACGCGGGCACCAAGACTGACCACTTCCGATCCATTTTTGGACACCAATCCCCACGCCATGCCGCCAATACGCGCGACCATCTGTTCAACGACCTCGACGAGCGAAGGCGGAAACAGGCTGGCGCTCGTGAGCGTTTCCATTTGACGGCGGACGGCTTCTTCCACTTCCGGATGGCGGTAGCCCAAAATATTGGGACCGTTGGCGCCCATATAATCGATATAAGTTTTCCCATCCGCATCGGTGACACGGCACCCTTCCGCGCTGGCAATGAAACCCGGCAGAACGCCGCGCCCCGCCATATCGGCACTGCGCGAATAGTAGATGCCGCCGCCCGGCAGCACCTTGTCGGCCCGCGCCCACAATTCTTGCCCTTGTTGGCCATCGGCAGAAGGAATGTCGGGCTTGTTCATGTCTAATATTTCCTGTCAGCAAGTACACCCATCTTTCGATGGATTGTTGTTGGTCTATGCCCGCGCTAGGACTCATGCCCATGAATGAACGCAGCGAGTTGGGTGCGGCTGGTGAGATTGAGCTTCGTCAAAATCGCGTGCACGTGATCTTTGGTGGTTCCAACCGCGATGCCCAAGTGCGCAGCGATTTCTGCGTTCGATCGGCCTTCAGCAATCAAAGTTGCCACCTCACCTTGCCGGCGTGTCAGAGTGGCCAGTTTGGTTGGTTCGCACGATGGACCAGACGCGCCGCCTCGCGCGATAACAACCGGCCCACCGATAATTCTGCTGGCGCGCAAATCAATCGTCACATCGGTCCCGGCATGGCCAACGGCGGCAAGCGGCTCCAATGCAGCCCACGCCCCTGCATCCACATCGCTGGCAGTCAGTGCCTCCACGGCCTCACGAATCTGTTTGGCAACCGTTTCGTCCAACATGATGTCTCACCGTCCAAAGGATTAGGAAAATAGAATGGCGGATATTCCAACCGAAGTAAGCAACTTCTTCCTGTGCATGCAAGCGGGGCGAACCGGCGTCGACGCCTTGATGAACTTGTTTGCGGAGGACGCGGTTTACGAAGAACCATTCACCGGCACACCCCGTCGGCATGTTGGCCGGGACGCCATCAGAAAAGCCATGACAGAAGGTGCGAACGTGCCCCTGCAAGACACACGAATTGAAATCAACACGGCCACCGTCCTGAACGGCGAAATTCACATCGCCTGGACTTGCCATTCGCCATCGCTGCCCGGCGGACAAGGTTCAGGCCTCAATCGTTTTGCGATAGAAGAAGGATTGATCCAGAGCTTGATCACCACATTGGACGGAGCGGCCGAGTGAACAAGAACCCGGATGTCGACGCATGGCTTGATACATACGACAATCCTATGAAACCGGTCGTCGCTGCCATACGCGACGTGGCCCTCAAAGCCGACAAGCGCATTACTGAGACAATCAAATGGCAGGCGCCCACCTTTATGTATAAGGGCAACATCGCGAGCTTTTTTCCAAAAGCCAAACAGCATGCGAGCCTGATGTTTCACAAAGGTGCGGAGATCGAAGGCGATTTTCCCAATTTAGAGGGCGACGGCAAAGAAGCGCGCACCTTCAAAGTGACAGACCTCAAAGATCTGCGCGCCAAGAAGAAAGAACTAACCCTGGTGTTCAAAGCCTGGTGCGATCAGAAGGATGGGTAACGCGGCATGCGATTGCGTATTTCCTCCGTGTCATTCCCGAAAACACGCAGTGTTTATCGAGGATCTATAACGCCTGTACCAAAGCTCTAATGATGGTGGGTATGGATCCCGGTCTTGCACTACGTGCAAACCGGGATGACATCAGAGATGTAACCCGAGTGATCGATAGAACCCGTCATGAAGTGCATGAGCGACGACATCATTCCGGGCAGCTTGCTCAGAGCAAATTATCTCTCAGCTCACCCACTTAAAATGACCGCGGCGGCAGAGATAGAAGAAGTAGAGCGAACAGATAAACAGGATCATGTTCACCGCAATGCCCAGCGTCGGCGCCATCGCCAATAGAGTATCGGGCAGGTCAAGGGCGGTATGCCATTCAAGTGGCGATCCTGGCGCCTTTGCTTTTTCTTTGATGGCGTGAACGACACCGAAAAAGTTTTCTGCATCCCCAGATGTGGTGAACGCGGCGGATTGATAAAGGATCACATAAGTAACCAGCACGATAGTCATCAGCCCCCGCGACAGTCGCGTCGCCGCAAACGCCGAAGCTGCGAGGAAGAGTCCCAAGATCGTGTACAGGAGCTCAATCGAAAACAGCCACGCGTTGCGGTGTTCAACAAACAGGCTCGCAAGTTCATAGTCGGTCATCGATTTGTTCTCCTCAGCTTTAGTCTAGTCACTGATCCTGCAACATCTGCCCCCGTGTCATCCTCGCGAATGCGGGGATCCATAAACCCTGCACTAAAGACAGCGGCACAGGGGGTATGGATCCCGGTCTTGCACTACGTGCAAACCGGGATGACACCTCAACTTTTTCACTCGCGCTTCAACCGCTCTAACCCATCCAAAATCAAGTCCAGCATGAAGGCAAAATCGTCGTCATGATGCTTCTCTGACAAGTGGTGCCGCACATGCTCTGTGAAATAAGGAATCCCATCTTCGGGAAAGTCATTGAGGAATTGGGTGGCGGCTTCTTTCACATTGTCTTTATTGATCGGGAAATCGAGCTGTTGAAAGGTGAAGCCCGAAATATGCATCGTCACCGCATGATAGCCCCGGCATGCCAACTCCACCGAGAATTCTGCTTCGCGCAGCACACGGAGGATCGACTCCATATGTTGCAACTTAACAGGGCCAAGCGCACGGTTTGACCAAAAACTGATGACCCAGGGGTGACGCGTCATCGCGTCGTGCGCCGAAATCGCGGTATCGCGCAGTGCTCCCTTCCAATCGCGGACATCGTCCGGCGGCAGAACAATCTCGCCCGCCACCACTTCGACCATGGCGTCGAACATGTCGTCTTTGTTGGCAACATGGTTGTAGAGAGACATCACCCCGCAGCCGAGCTCGCCTGCCAACACGCGCATGCTGAGCGTCTCGGTTCCATGTTTGTCGGCATAGGCAACGGCGGCGCGCAGAACACGTTCGCGGTTGAGCGTCTCGCGCTTTTTGGTTTTCGTTTTTGCTTTCGGCACTACATTGCCTCCACACCCTTGACATACGTACACTGTACGCATATATCCATCGTACACTGTACGTAACACGGCACGGTTTGATTGGAAATGGTGACGAAGATGGCTTGGACGATCGCTTACATTCTGTTGGGCTATGTTGCGTTTGTGGCAATGGCAGAGGGGCTGATCCGATTCATTCAGCCGGATATGGCAGGCGGTGTGACGATTTTCGTAAAAGATGGCCAAGGCAATGAGATGAAACGCAATCTTGCCACGCTCGAGCATGACGGCGCGCTTTACATTTCATCGAACCATTGGCTTCGAAGCTGGTATTACGCAGCACTCAAAAATCCCGACGTCGAAATCATACGCGAAGGTGTACGCGGCCCCTATACGGCGGTGCCGATTGAAGGCGCCGAACGCGCAACCGTCTCAAAGCTTTACCGGATGGGATTCGTCTTGCGTTTCATCTGCGGTTTCGCGCCAAGCAAATTTTTGCGCCTTGATCCGCGGTAAGGTGAAGATCCAATGCGTGCCCTCGCCTTCGTTCCTTACCTGTTGATCATCGCCGGCGTTGCGCTGAGCAACACAGGTTTCATCGCTCCTATGGCCGGGTGGCAGTTGTGCGCACTGGGCGTTTTGTTTGGGTTCGGCGTCGCCGTTACGCTACTCGTTATACGCATTCGCGGGCGGCAGCCGCTCTTCTGGGCTCTCGCGATTGTTGCGGCACTCCCCTCAGCCATTGCCGTCCCAATGCTTATCAATGATTTGAGCTATCCGCGCATCAATGACGTGACGACCGATATCGACACGCCGCCGGCGTTTGTTGCCGCCCTTGAAGCACCGGCGAACGCGGGCCGCGATATGACGTTCCCGGAGCATTTCGGTACGATTGTGCGCGAAGGCTACCCGTCCGTTCAGCCGCTCGTTCTGGATGAATCGCCCGACCAAGTCTTCGAGCGGATCGAGACGCTCATCGCAAGCCAACCGGGTTGGGTGATCACGCATCGTGACACTGAGAAACGAACCATCGAAGGCGAAGTCGCAACGCCAGTCTTTCGCTTTGTGGATGATTTTGTCATTCGCGTGTCGGATCAAAACGGCAAAGCGCGGGTCGACATGCGATCAAAGTCGCGCGATGGTCTTGTTGATGCCGGCGCCAACGCCAAACGCATTCGAGCATTTCTCGCTCAGCTTGAACGTAAGTTCGTATCAAGCATATCGTCGGTCGGATCTCATATAGGTGGTGCCGAGCTTTCGCACAACACCTTGAATGGTTGAGCTGTTTGACCAAGCGGCCGCGCAAATCTTGCTGCTGCCGGATGCCGTTCAGATATGGATGCGGTGGCTGAACATTGTCTTTTTGCTGGGCGTTTTCTTTGTCAGAACCCACAAAACCGCGCGTTGGGCTCTGGTCGCTTATGTCATCAGCTTTCCGTTGGCGGCGCCCATTTTCTATTTTACGCGCGATGTGAGCATGCTCGGTGTGCCTCACCTTTTGTTCTGGGCACCGCTGTTACTTTACATTTTCAGCGTCGAGTATCGTAATGCCGCATTCAGACTTTTAAGCCTTTACGGCGTTTGGATCGTGCTCCTCTCCCTGACGATAACAATTTCGATCGTGTTCGATGCGAAGGCTGTTTACGATTATGTGGCGCGAATGCATGGATTATAGCCTGAAGTGGTTGGTCAGTTCCTATTGACCGTCTTCACCGGGCTTGCCCCGGTGAACCAATAGCGGTTCAGCGATTACTGGAATTCAAGCTTTCAATAAAGCTGTGAGGAGAATAGATGCCCGGTACATGACCGGGCATGACGGACATATATTTAATCGCCCAGTCACCATCGGCGACAAAACAGATTCTGGATTGCCTCCGCTTACGCTTCAGCCGGGATGACGGCAGAGATGATACTCGGACGCTCAACAAAACTCGTCATCGCATGCAACGCGCTGGCTATGCCGGATCGCAATGACAAACTCGATTATCCCACCTGAAGCCGGTTGTTCACCCGTTCGATTTTGGCCGCCATCGGAAGGGCGACCAGTTCAGCCACGATGTTATCGCCGAGCATCTCGACAACACCGGACTTCTGCGCCTCATCGAGTGACGCAAAGAAACGCTGAGCCCGTTGCAGCAACCAAATGTGATGGAGCTGCGCGTGGACATTGTGCTCTTTGCCTTTGTAGGTCACCTGTTCTGGCGGCAACGCGGGTTGGTCTTGTTCCGTGTTGAACACAAATCCTTTTGCAGGATTGAGCTTTTCAACCGCCTGATTAAAGGCGAGCGCGCCCAAGACAAAATCCTGGCCGAACAAATCGCCGATATAACGCAGCACCGCGAGCGCCGTTTCCGGCACTTCATCGTTCCCCAGATACGCAATCGCGCGATCGGCAAATTCGGGTGATTGCACTTCGGGCACAATCATGTGTTCAACCCATCGGAAGACACGCGCGGCATTCCGCTGCATGAGGTGGAGCCCGGCCGGATCCCGCCCCAAATGCGCATGCAACGCCCCCATGATCGCATAATCCGCTGCCGAGGGATGCCCGCCCAAAAAGTAGGGGTGATGCTGCAAATGCGATTCCATGCAGGCGAGCAGGCCAAGATATTGTTTGTCGATTTCTGTTTTGAGGGCATCCGTCGCTTCCGGCAACATGCCATTGGTGGTCATCTTGTCGGCGATGATGTTGCCGTATTTCATCAGCTCTTCGTCGGTCCCCTGCGGTTTGAAGGACCGGCCGAAATCCATTTTGACGAAGTAATAATTCTCTTCTTCAAAGATCCAGCGATGGAGCCAGGCCAGTTTGACGAGCCCCTCGCTCGCCAGCAATTCCATGAGATGCACGAAAGTTCTCTGGCGTGGTGTCGATGGGATTGCAGGAGGATCCGGGAAGCGCGTTTCGAGCAAATCCTGAATCTCGACGCTGTCTTGCACAACTTCGCCTTCGGGTGTGGTCAGTTGCGGAATACGTGCCGTACCGGACGCGGGGCGCACTTTCTCCCTAAAAACTGGATCGCTCGGCAAACGTTCGACAAACGGAATGCCTTTCTTGCGCAGATAGGTGCGTGTCTTTGCCGTGTAGTACGACGCATAAGATCCGTAGAGTGTGTAGGGTTTTGTCATTGCTTATTCTTTCGAAAATGAAGTTTTCTGCCTATGAGCTCTCTCAAATTGTCATCCTCGGGCGAGCGGAGCGAGACCCGGGGATCCAACTCTCTGCTTGCTCAGAATCAGATGTCTTAAACGCCGTCGAAATCTGCTACTTGGATTCGCCGATCGCCCTATCGCTTGTCGGCGAATGACAATGGGGAGGATCACCGCCGCTTCGGGATCTTATGTTCTTCGGGCAAGGTGCAAATCCGTTTCATGCGCGTGGTGCTGCCGTCGGCATATTCCCAAATCAAATGCTCGCCATCTCGATAGCGCCGCACAACGACCGGCCCCCAACCGAACACGTGAAAATCAAGCACGCCATCGTTCCAAATCATACCGGCCGACGAGCGCGGACAATAGTCCTTACCGCCAAGGGTGAACCACACCGACCCTTCCGTATCATTTGTGTTCAATCCAGCGGTGCTGTTGGGGCCGTAGTCGTGAATGATGCCGCTGCTGGTCACCACCGTGCGGTTACCGCATTGTTCGACCCGTTCCACATGACCGACATGGCCGCCTTCCACGCCGAGCCAGAGCCCACGAATATCATCGGCGCCATCGGGGAGAGGTTCCGTGCACCCGGCCAAAATGGGCAAAGGGAAATGGCTGTAGCGACAGCCCGGCGTGTTGCCTTTGGGAATGTCGATCGCGCGTTTACCGGAACCGTCGAGGTTCGGCAGCTCACAATAATTGAGCTTGCTGCCGTCGCCCGCGAGCGTCGCCGGATCAGTGGTGAGCGGCGGTCGCGGCCAAAAAAACAGCGCACCGAAAGCGGCACCAACTAGCAATACCAAAACCATCAGCAAACGGAATAAAATTCTCATTACCGCCCTCCCCTAAATGCGGCTGTCATCGCGAGCCCGCGTGTGCGGGCGCAGCGATCCAGAGCCCGGTACGAATGCGCAAGTTGCCCTGGATTGCTTCGCTGCTTATTGGCAGCTCGCAATGACAAATGAGATTGTTCGACTTCAACAGGCTAAACCCAAACTTCCAAATTATCCTTGCGGCCAATGTCCCGGGTGAGTTTGAGGTCGAGCACCTCAGCCATGCCACATTTATCCAGGAGACCTAAAACTGCGTCTTTGTCTTGGGCATCAAGTGCTTCGACCGCATCCTGCACGCGTTTAAGCAAATAGAATCTGTAAGGCTGCGCCAAAGCATTGATCGTCGTGCCGCGCACGTTGAAGGTGGCAATACCAACGCCGCGCTGGACTTCGGTTCCCGACGCAAGATCGGCTTGCGACCCAAGCCATTCATTGATGCAAGCGGCGGCGGCGCGCGTCTCCGGCACGAAATCGATCGCGAGCGTTTTCAGCAGTTCGACCAGCGTATCCGGTATCTCGTCATTCGGCAGATAGTCGGCTGACTGATCCTCGAACTCACCGATATCAGGCTCAGGCCGGTTCAAGCGTTCGACCCACCGGAACAGACAGATCGCCTTTTCTTGCATCAAGGAAAGCGGTTTGGGGTCCCGGCCCAAATGCCCATAGAGCGGTGCGATCATGCCAAAATCGCCAATGCAGGGTTTGCTGCCCAGCAAATAGGGATGCGCGGCGAAGTGTTGATCGAACTTGCCGAGCAGCTCGCCGTAAAGCGTTTCCACAAACTCAAATGTCTCCGGCACCGCGCCGAACGCCTTACAGGCCTCGCGCATGCGGTCCATACCCGCTTCGGCAAATTTCTCGCGTTCCGGCATCGGCGGCACCATGGTGAGAAAGTGAAACCTGAGGAACGCAACATTTTGTTCCGGAAAGTTCCATCTGTAGTGCATGGCCGGCCGCAAAAGACCTTCGGCGCCGATGACATCGAACAAAAGACTCAAAACACGCTGCTTCGGTGTCGTTGGCGCGAACGGGTGCCCGGCTTCGTCTTCGAAATGATCGATGATTGCTGCCCCATCGCGAATGACCATGCCGTCGGCCAGTTCAAGTGTCGGAATGCCCTGCCGTCCCCCGGCCTTCGGCAACACCACATCCCGATAATGGAGCGAGGTCGACGTGGTCTCTCGATAGGGCAAGCCCGCTTTGATCAAATAGCTGCGCGCCCGCCCCGTATAAAGAGACAGAGGCGAGCCATAAAGCGTAATCTCAGACATATTTCGGCTCCGGCTTCCGTTAAATCCATTTTCTGTTAAATCCTTGGAACAATTGACATAATATATGCCAATAGTCTATCCCCTTTCCTGTTGCGTTTCATATTAGCTGAAACTCGAACCGCACCGAGGCACCGCATGCTTGAGCCCGATAATAACCCGAATTCGTCCTTCATGGTGGACCCGCCGGCGCTCATGCGCTGGGCTCTACGCTATTTTATGGCGCGCGTGATCGATGCGGATCAGGTCCAGAAGCAGCGTGACAAAGCCGAGGCTGAACGCAAGCGCGCGGGCGCCCCCCATGTGGTGGAGTACTTCCATCAGATGGACGATCCTTACGCGCTCTTGACGGCTCAAATCCTCGCCGAATTCGCCGCGCGCTATGACATCGAGCTCAAACCTCACCTTATTCGCGCCACCGGCGGTGATGCCCAGCCGGAACTTGAAAAACTAGCCGTCTGGGCCCGCCGTGACGCGGGGTTGATCGCGCCCCATTATGGCCTCGGCTTTCCGGCCGAAGCACCAACCGTGCCGACCGCAGCGATGCAACAGCGCGCGGCCCGCATGCTGGCTGGTAAATCGCCCGCAAGTTTTGTCAGCGAAGTTCAAACGATCGGCTTGGCTCTGTGGTCAGGCGACGATAGCGCGCTTGATCAAATCGCCACCGATGAAACCTCAGATGCTGAGACGAATGCCGCGCTTGATGCGGGCTCCGCACGGCTCAAAGAACTCAATCATTATTCGGGTGCTACATTCTATTATGGCGGCGAATGGTATTGGGGCGTCGACCGGCTTTTTCACCTTGAACAGCGTTTGCGCGATTTAGGCGCCGGAAAAGATTCGAACGCCCCTTTCATAGCCCCCCGCCCCGACATTGATGTGAGCGGCGTTGACGCCAGCCAATTGACACTCGATTTCTATCCTTCGCTCAATTCGCCCTATACATCGATCATCTTTGATCGGACGATCGCGCTCAAAGATGAATGCGGGATCAAGTTCAACCACAAACCGGTGCTGCCCATGATCATGCGCGGCGTACCGGCGCCGCGTGCCAAGGCACAATACATCATGTTCGACACGGGGCGCGAAGGGCGCTTTTTGGACGTCTTGTTTGGGCCGTTCTGGACACCGATCGGCACACCGGTGCGCAAAGCCTATTCCCTTCTCCCCTGGGCGATGGAACAGGGAAAGGACGAAGCGCTGATGAGCTCGCTTCTGAAATGCGCCTTTTCCGGCAACGCCCCTCTCCATCAACAGCGCGGCATGCGCCAAGCGGTGGAAGCATCAGGCCTCGATTGGGCGGAAGCGCAACGGAGAATGGGCGACCCTGCGTGGAAACAAATGGTCGAGGGCTTTCAGGATGAAATGGTCGACGATCTTGGCCTGTGGGGTGTGCCGAGCTTCAAATTGAGCGGACCCGACGGTGAACCCGACCTGGCTGTTTGGGGACAAGACCGGCTCTGGCTGATCGCCGCCGAGATTCGACGGCGCGCGAGGAAGAACGGTTGACCCGAACTCCCTCCACCTTCGTGGAGAATAGCAGGACCTACTTTTTTCTTTCGAAACTCAAACTAGAAGAACAATGTCTCAATCTGAAATTCAAAAGAACAAAAACGGCGAGGCGTTCGTCCGCACGCCAGACGCGTGTTTCGAAAACCTGCCGGACTTTCCCTATGCGCCAAGCTATGTCGAGATTGACGGTTGGCGTATGCATTATGTTGACGAGGGCCCGAGCGATGCCCCTGTCGCGCTTTTGCTCCATGGCCAGCCCGATTGGAGCTATCTCTATCGTAAGATGATCCCCGGCCTCGTTGCCGCCGGCTACCGCGTCATCGCGCAAGACATGATCGGGATGGGACGCTCGGACAAGCCGCTCAACATTCATCTGCATACGGTGGAACAGCACGCTGCATGGCTCGATACTTTCATTCGCACGCTAGGTTTGAAAGACGTTACGCTGTTCTGCCAAGATTGGGGCGGCATGATCGGATTGCTCGAAGTCGCGGAACATCCCGAACACTTCAAAGCGGTCTTGGCCGCAAACGGTGTGCTGATGCGCATGCCCGACCCTGTCTTCAAAATCACCATGGGCCTCAATCGGGATGAATATCCCACCGATGAGAACTCGACCCGGCGCACCTTTGCCGATTTTTTGGACGACAACCGCCAACACATCAAAGAAGACATGAGCGACTTTTTTGAAGCTTGGATGAAGTTCGCTTTGATCGCGCCTGACTTTCTGCCAAGCCAAAATTTGACGGTGGATGCAGGGGTGAAGTTATCACCGGGCGAAATCGCCGCCTATGATGCGCCCTTCCCGGCGCTTGTCTACAAAACCGCCATACGCGCCTTGCCGTCGATGGCCTCCCTAATCGATGAGGAACGCCACCTTGCCGCTTGGGACAAGATCGGAACGTTTGAAAAACCGTTTCTGACGATCTTCGGCGATTTCGATGTGATTATTGGGCACAAGCGTCTGCAAGATAAACTCATCAATCATATTCCCGGCGCCAAGGGCCAACCGCACGACCGCATTCCTGCCGGTCATTTCATCCAAGACAGCGCGGGCGAGGAAATGACGAAACGCTTGATCGCGTTTATGCAAAGCCATGGTTAGTTGTACTCGGCGAGACGAGCTTCTACCCTTGTCGTCGCAGAGATCACCGAAAGCATCTCCCTCTCCTACCCTCTCCCTCTTCAAAGAGGGAGAGGAACTCCTCAGTGCTGGATGACGCTTTGTGCTCAATCGATATCGCAGAGGTATTCCTCCCCCGTTTACGGGGGAGGTTAGGAGGGGGGGAGCGGTCAAGAAACACAGTGTCGGAGCAAATAAAGAGAGGATACCAAATGGCTGATTATGTTGTGTACGGAACGCCGATGTCGCCCTTTGTGCGCAAGGTGGAAGTTGTCTTAAAGACACAAAATGTCGACTACGATTTTGAGGCCATCGACATCTTTAATCAGCCGGATTGGTTTAAGGAAATCAGCCCCGCTCAGCGTGTGCCCGTGTTGCGGGATAAGACGGTCGGAACGGAAGGCATACCCGGCACGATTCCAGACTCGTCTGCCATCTGCGCGTTCCTCGACAGAAAGCTGAATGCAGGTCTTTACGGCACCGCCGCTTTTGACATGGGCCGGATCGTTTGGCTGGAAGAGTATGCCGACTCGGTATTGGCGCTACCTCTTGGCATGCACCTGTTCCGGCCGATCTTATTGCCGCGCTTCGCCGGAAAAGAGTCCGACCTTGACACGGCGCGGACCACTTGGAACGAAAAACTGCCGCCGCTGTTTGATTATCTTGAGGCCACGCTCGACGGGAATGACTTCTTTGTCGGCAATGCCTTTTCCGTCGCTGATATTGCGGTCGGGTGTCAATTGACTCAAATGGACTTGGTGGCAGGACTACCCGACGCCGCGCGCTGGCCCGGCCTGGTCAAACACACCGAAGCGATGAAGGCACGCCCCGGCTTTGCGGAGAACCTTGCGATTTGCGGCAAGATGCTGGCGAAACCACTGCCGGAGAAAGTGGATTTGTCTTGATGCTTGCATGTCATCAACTCAGATGATTAGACAATTTTAGTCTATGGCATTTGACTTCCGCTTTTTGTGTCATCCCCCGGTGGAGCGAAGCGAAATCCGGGGGATCCAATGACCGAAAAAGAGTACGCAGATACCAGTGGATTACCCGGACGCGCAGCTTCGCTGCTTACCGGGTAATGACACAGGGAGTTGCATTCGACATCATCGCGAGCGGGCGCCAGCCCGCGCTGCGATCCAGGGCAACTCGTGCTTAGTAAGCGACTCTGGATTGCCGCGGCCGCATTTGCGGCCTCGCAATGACCGCGCAAATGTGACACGGAGGCGACGAACATGGGCAAGCGCTGGACGCGCGAGCAAGCTTGGGAATGGTATGACGCCCTGCCCTGGTTGACAGGCTGCAATTTCATTCCCTCAACAGCGATCAATCAAATCGAAATGTGGTCTGCCGACACGTTCGATGAAGAAACGATCGCCCGCGAGTTGGGCTGGGCGGCAGACATTGGGTTCAACACGATGCGCGTCTACCTGCACGATTTGTGTTGGGCAGAGGATGCGGATGGATTTGAACAGCGTATTGACCGCTATCTCGCCATCGCCAGCGACAAAGGCATCCGTACGTTGTTGGTTCTGTTTGATGATTGTTGGCACGAGCCCAAACCGGGCCCCCAACCTACACCGCGGCCCGGCATCCATAATTCAGGATGGGTTAGATCACCCGGGCGCGAAATCTTGCTCGATCGTTCAAGGTGGCACGCCTTGGAGAACTATGTGACGGCCATCGCAAAACGCTTTGCGCATGACCCGCGCGTTCTGGCCTGGGATGTGTATAACGAACCCACCAATTTGTTTCTGCCCTCGGCAAGCCTGCCGGATGATGAGCGCGAGGCCGCCCTTGCCGCGCTGCAAGGCGAGCAAGATGTTCTGAACCAAGCCTCGATCGACTTGTTGACCAACGCCTTCTCGTGGCTCCGTGCGGCCGGTGTTTCTCAACCGTTAACCGCCGGTATCTTCTATAAGAATGACGCACTGAATGCCCACCTCCTTGAATTATCCGATATGGTCAGCTTTCACCACTATCAGAGCGGTGCAAGTTTGGAGCGCTTTATCGGCAAACTTAAAGGACAGGGCCGGCCGCTGCTGTGCACGGAGTATCTGAACCGGCGCGACGGCTGCACCTTTGAAAGTCACATGTCCGTGTTTCAACGTGAACGAATTGCGTGCTGGAATTGGGGATTGGTCGACGGCAAGACCCAAACAAAATATGCCTGGTCGGACAAAGCCGGCGATCCGGAAAACCCCATATGGTTTCATGACATTTTTGAGTCGGACGGCACGCCCCACGCGCCACCGGAAATTGACCTGATCCAACGCCTGCGTGCGGAGGCTGACGCAGCGGTTTGATCTGTAAGCTGTGTTGATCTTCACCCGCGCGGCGAACACGATCGCATTAATTTGGCACACAGTCGCAGATTGCTCTATAGGTGCCGAATGAACACCAAAAAACGCACCCGTCTCTCCCCTGCCGATCGCCGCGCCCAATTGCTGGACTGTGCCGTAACGATTATCCAAGATCGCGGCTTGTCGAGTTTTACCATGGAGGCATTGGCGAAAGAGGCCGAAGTCAGCAGCCCCCTCATCTATAAATATTTCGATACGCGGCTTGAGTTGCTTCAAGAACTGCTGACCCGCGAACATGAGCGCTATTCAAGTGACATTCAGCAGCAAGTCGAAAAAGCGGAAAGTTATGACGAAGTGGTGCGCATCGTGGTCTCGACCAACTTCGACCAAGCGTCAAAAGGCAACATTCTCTATGTGCTGCGCAGCCAGCCCGATGTGCGGCCGGCGATAAAAGAGATCGAAACCAAACAGAGCAAGCGTTTTGCGCGTTTTCTGGTCAAAAGCCTGGCAGACGAATATCCGCTCACGCGAAAACAGGCAGAAGAGATCACAGTGTTTGCCTCCGGCGCCTCGCAAGCCGCCGCAGAACATTACGGGCGTTTTGGTGGCAACCGGGAAGCGCTGATCGAAAATGTCGTTCAATTCATCTTCGGCGGTATCGAAACCTTCGTTCCCTAAAGGCGAGCAAACTGATCGATCGTACTTTGGGCCTTGACTCTAATTATAGGATATCTATATTAGTTATTATAGATATACTATAACAATGAGGAGCCGCGCTCATGTCCCACAGAGAAGGAAGATTGATCCACGACGCCGACAGTCATTTGATTGAATCGAGAGGTTGGCTTGAAGGCTATGCCAGTGACTATGTCAGAGAGAATCTCAGCGAAGGCATCTTTTCCCTCAACTTGCCGCAGCTCGACCCCTTCATCGAAATGGCGAACAAGCGCCTTGCCGGTGACGATCCCAATCTGACGGAGGAATTGAAGGCCAATTTGTTTGGCCACAAAGCCAAGCTCAATCAATGGGCAGCCTTTGGCGCCATTGACAAAAAAGAGCGCAGCGAATCGCTCGACATCATCGGTCTCGGCTCACAGCTTGTCTTCCCGACCCTGGCCGCCTCGCGCTTTGCACGATCGAAAGACATGGAAGTTGTTTACGGCGGTTGCGATGCACTGAACCGGGCCATGGCTGACTTTTGTTCCGATGACAAACGCATGCATGCCGTCGGTTATCTGTCGCTGAAAGACCCGGAACAAGCCCTGACATCACTCAAGGCCGCAATCGACTTGGGTATCAAAGCGATTTGGATTGCATCCGATGCGATCGAGGGACGCGCGCCGTCGCACGTCGCATACGATCCCATTTGGGCGATCATGGAAGAAGCACGCATTCCCGTGACCCTGCATATCGGCAGCGGCGTGAACATGCCAAAGGAATATATGAACACGGGCGTCGAACGGAAGATTGCCGCAAATATGGCCAATCTCGAAACCACAAAGCCGAAAGACCTGCCGGTGGTTCACCATTCGATCGAGCGCTGGCTCACCTGCATGATCTACGACGGCGTGCTGGAACGGTTCCCAAATTTGAAGATCGGTATCATCGAGCTTGGCGCGAATTGGCTGCCTGCATCGCTTGCCAATCTGGATATGGGCGTGTCGCTCCTTGGAAAATTTGACGAGAGTCTGAAAAAGCTCTCATTGAAACCATCCGAATATGTGCGTCGCCAAGTTCGCGTTGCACCGCTGCACACCGAAGATACCGGATGGATCCTGCGCAATGTGGGCAAGGAGATCTTGATGTTCAATACGGATTACCCGCATCCGGAAGGTGGCCGTGATCCCTTTGGCGATTTCGAGCGCAGCCTTAATGCGGTTGAGGCGACGGAAGAAGAACTCGATCATTTCTATACCAAGAACTACGAGAACTTCCTCAGCCTCTAAAGGCTGAGCCGAAAGGCGCCCATCACAGCAAAAGTCACGAGCCGTACGTGCCCGCCACGTACGGCTCTTTATGTATGACGGAAATTTGCCCCTCAAACAAATGGCATAGATAGTGACATTTGTTTCAATCTGTGCAACCTTCGACGGATCGGAGGAAATGCACGCATGGCCTATCAAGATTATCGTTCAATGAAGATCACCCTATCAAAGCGCGTGGCCTGGGTGACCATCGATCATCCGCCCATCAATTTGTTTGACATGACGCTGATCACCGAGATGGATCAGCTTAGCCAAGAACTCGCGACGGACGATGACGTTCGCGCCGTGGTATTCCAAAGCGCCAATCCCGAGTTCTTTATCGCCCACGCGGACGTGGATCTTATCCGCAACCTGCCGACCGATGTGACGGAACGCCCAACGGAACTGAACATGTTTCACCGCATGGCCGAGCGGTTTCGCACCATGCCTAAGGCCACCATCGGAAAAATCGCCGGCATCGCGCGCGGCGGCGGCAGTGAGTTCTTGTTGGCGCTCGACATGCGGTTTGCGGCCATTGGGCCAACTTGCTTAAGCCAACCCGAAGTCGCCATCGGAATCTTTCCAACGGGCGGCGGCACACAGCGCCTGCCCCCCTTGCTGGGCCGTGCGCGGGCCTTAGAAATCATGCTGGGCTGCGGCGACTTCGACGCCGAACTGGCCGAACGCTACGGCTACATCAATCGCGCTCTGCCCGCTGACGAGTTGGACGGCTTTGTTGAAACATTGGCCAACCGGATTGCCTCCTACCCCGCGAACTCAATTGCGCTCACGAAACACAATGTCGATGCCGGTGCACGTTCACCGCTTGAGGGTCTGCTCGAAGAAATCCACGGCTTCAATCAAGTGCGGACCACATCTGAAGGCCAGAATCTGATGGCACAATTCATGGATCGTGGCGGACAAACGCGGGAAGCGGAATTGAACATGGCCAGCCTTCTAGAAAGCCTGGACAGGTCCTAGACTAATTAGGATTGAAAAACAGGACTGAAGGCGACGGCCGTCTAAGTGAGAAAGAGCAAGACATGAACATTCATCAAAGCGATCTCATCCCCAGCAAACGTGCGTGGCGCTCCGCCGATTTTCGCAGCGATGCGGATTGGGTCACACGGTGGACGGATGCTGAAATCGCCGATCTCAAAAGCGCCGCGACTAAACTACCGGACGATCCGCAATCCTGGTTGGCGGTGGATTGCAAAGCACTGACGACGCCCCTCCTCGAGCAAAAATTCAAACAAGCCTCGCGGGAGATGACGAATGGACGGGGGTTCGTTTTGTTTCGGGGGCTCGACGCATCGGACCCTGCCCTTTTGCGCCGCAAATTTTGGATCGTCGGCAATAGGCTCGGCACACCGGTGATGCAAAACGCCCGCGGTGAAGTGCTCAGTGAAGTCACGGACCGTTTCTCCGGCGCCGAACGGACCGCCGATACGCGCGGTTATGAAAGCAACGACGAACTTCGATTTCACTGCGATGGCGGTGATTGCATCAGCATGGCCTGCGTTCGCCAGGCACCAAAGGGTGGATTGAACGGCATTGTCAGCCTGCTCGCCATTCACAATGAAATCGTGAAGCACCACCCCGAACATCTCTCTGTCTTACAGCGCGGTTACCCGCTTTATGCACGCAAGGAAAAGGGCGATGCGGCATCAACTGCAAAACTTGGGAAGGTCAGCCAGCAACGCATCCCCGTTTTCGCCACAGAACAGGGTTACGCCAGCGCGTGGCTCAATATTCTCCTGTCGATACTGGCGGCTGAAATGTCCGGCATTCCCATGACCCAAGAAGAAAAAGCCGCGATGGATTGCGTCGAAGAAATTGCCGAACGGCCGGACATGAAACTCAGCTTCATGCAGCAGCCCGGCGACATGATCTTCCTCAACAATCTGGCCGTCATGCATCAACGTCAAAAATATGAAGACCATCCGGACGCGGCAAAGAAGCGGCTATTGTTCCGTATGTGGCTGAACTTTCACGATGCCCCGCCCGTTGTCCCGGAACATGCCGCCATCCGCAACGGCATCCGCGGTCCTGAGCCCGTGATTGCTTGGTCTTAATGCACTACATCGTCATTGCGAGCCGCCTAAAGGGCGGCGCGGCAATCCAGAAAAACTTGCTCCGAGCGTGCTGTCCTGGATCGCCGCGGCCGCTAAGGCGGCCTCGCGATGACAACTCATCGATCAACTGAATTTCTCAAAGATAAGTCGCGATGCTGAGCGTTACAGCGCCATCATCGTCCAGAACGCAGGTTTCCGCTACGCGTTGTCCGCGCTCGTTGGCGTAGTGAATTGTCAACGCATCCGATCCAACAAAGACTTCCACAAGTTCAAACTCGAGATCAGACACTTGTTGCAGGGCCACCGCCCAGTAGGCGCGCAGCGCGGTTTTTCCTTCAACGAAAGGCGCTTTTCCACCGGTGTAGCGCGCGATGCCGGGCGAATGAAACACAACCCCTTCCGTGTAGTGCGAGAGGATGCGATCGAGGTCGTGTGAATTCCACGCCGCGATCCACTCGTCCGCGAACCGGTGCGCATTTTCTCTATCGAGGATCATCGGTGTTACCTCGCGCTATCAAATCATCAACTGCGTTTACGGCATGGCGCCATACAGGCAATGTCCACACTTGCCCGAACGTCGAAACAGTTTCAAAAAATTGCGGAATTACACCCCGCCGCGCGCCCTACCCGCGCACCAACCGTCCCGGGCGGGCGCCGGTGTCTTGATCGTTGCGGCGTGTGACCACACCGTTCAGGATCGTCGCTTCATACCCTGAAACGGATTGAAGCAGACGTGCGCCACCGGCCGGCAGATCGCAATGGGATTCGGGCTTGGCCACCGAAAGCGCGGACATGTCGATCACATTGATGTCGGCGCGCATGCCGGGTTCTAATGTACCCCGATCCTTGAGCCCGTAGAGCTGCGCGTTGCGGCGCGTTTGTTTTTCGACGATGAACTCGATCGGCAAACCTTCGCCGCGTGTGCGGCCGCCTCCGCCCCAATGTTTGAGTTGCGTGGTCGGCATGGACCCATCGCAAATCAGGTTCACATGGGCGCCGGCATCCGCAAGCCCGGTAACCGATTCCGGGTGCGCTAACATTTCCCGCACTTCGTCGAGCGAGCCGCTTTGATAGTTTGCGCTGAGAATCGCAGCGAAGCCAGTACCCCCGCCTTCAATCAGATAATCGTACAGTACCTTTTCGATCGGCCGGCCTTCGCGGGCGGCCCGGCCGCCGAGCGAGTCTTCGGCGAAGGGCTCATAATCGAACCCATCACGGAGTGGGTAAAGATTCGCAGCTCCAACCAGAAAGACATTGGCCAACGCGGCCATCGACCCCGCATCTTCGACGTCGCGATCCACGTCCGCCAAGACACGCCGTTTCATCTCAGGATCGGCCATGCGTTGTGCACGCTCGGCCAGAGGAAGCGGCGCAAGCTCGTCGATGTAAACGCCGCGGTTCATAAAGCCGTGGTAGCCGGACAGACCAGACAGCAATCCGATTTGCCGCGACGCCACCTGGGGACGCAAACACGCACCCTGTTTGTTTTGTGCGCTGGCAAATTCTAAAACCTCGCGCCAATCGTCGGGATAATCAGCCGTCTGAATGGTTGTGAAGGTCACGGGCAAGCCTGTTGACCGCGACAGGACCGCCAGCAAGTTCATTTCATGCTCGACGGTGAAGCGTTCACCGCCAAAGGCCTCCATCGCACCGATCGACGAAGACGAAATGGCCTCAACCACGGCGCCCCCACCGGCCGCAACACCCTGCGCGATCGCCGTCAGTTCATCGGCGCTGGCATAGGTGCCGGGAATGGCATTGCCGTCAATGTTGCGGTGAAAGATGGTGCGCGATGTTGAGAACCCAAGCGCCCCTGCGCGCGCGGCCGACTCTGCCAGACGCTTCATTTCGGCAATGTCGTCGCCGGTCGCATCTTCGTGGCGGATGGCGCGGTCGCCCATGACTTGAAGGCGCAAGGCGCTGTGCGGCAATTGCGTGCCGAAATCCATCGCGTAGGAACGCTCGCCAATATAGTCGAGATATTCTTCGAAGCTTTGCCATTCCCCCCACGGAACGCCTTCGGCCAGCGCCGTACCCGGAATATCTTCAACGCCTTCCATCACATCCATCAGGGTCTGTTCGTCCCCCGTCCGGCAGGGCGCGAAGCCGACGCCGCAATTGCCCATGATGAAGGTGGTAACGCCGTTGCTGAAGGAAGGATCGAGCGTGTCATCCCACGTGACCTGGCCGTCATAATGCGTGTGGATGTCGACCCAGCCCGGCGCCACAACCGCGCCATCGGCCTCGATCACGTCGGCGCCCGGCGCATCAATCTTGCCTCCGACCTCGACAATCTGGCCACCAGCAATGCCGAGGTCGCCGGTTACAGGTGCTGCGCCGGTGCCGTCGACAAGGATTCCGCCACGAATGAGAAGGTCAACCTTGTCAGACCCTTGCGGCGACGCATTCGCCGTGTCACGCCCGTTTAGCTGGCTCATCCGTTTACTCCCATGCTTTATGCTTTGTTGGAAACATTGAACAATGTTTCGCGCCAAAGGCAAAGCAATATCAGGAACGCTAACGGACCTCTAAAGCTCGACCGTCTCGGTGTAGCCGAACCCCTTGCTGTAATCGAGAAGTGAAATGACCTTGGGCTCGATGCGGAAGAACGCCAGCTCAACCTCATCGTCGGTGTCAAAGTCGGCCGCTTGGGGAAATTTATTGAGCAGCAAAGTCCCGACGGTCTCCATCTCCTCTGGGTCTGTCACGCGTATGGCCAGGCCGCCAATGGACAGTCCTTCAATGTGCGCCCAATCCTCATAGTCGCGATTGATGGTCAATGAGACCTTATTGTTTTGCTCTATGTTCTTCGACTTTTGCGCGTCGGCCGACGTCATGAAATAGATGTTGAGACCTTCATTCATGTAGCTGACCGTTGTGGCCTGAGGGAAACCATCCTCGCGCACCGTGGCGATCGTCATATCGTCCACATCATCGATGATCGAGATGATCTGCTCCTGTTTTTTTCTGTCCATTTTCCACTCCTTACGGATTTGGAAACCAGTCGATCACAAACAAGGCATAGGTGCCTTGATGTAGATCATGCGGCAAGACACAGTGACTACCGGAATTTCGGTGTCACACAGTCGCGTTCGGGCCAGAAGTAGATCACCGTCTCATGATGCGAGACAGGATGCTCTATCGTCTCGCCACGCTGAAAGCCATGCTTCTCATAGAAGCGTTGGCCGGCTTCGTTTTCAATATCTGTGCTCAGCCACATGCCGCCCGGTAGCTTTTCCTTGGCAAAGTCGAGCAAGACTTCGCCGATGCCTTGGCGTTTGCAGGCCGGTGCGACAAACAGTTGATCGAGGCGAGAGGCGCGGTGGTTGAGCGCGAGAAACGCCACCAATTCACTCTCACGCCACCCCAAATACATGTCCCACCGGGCTTCGCCTTCATCGGCCAGGCGCGCTTCCAAATCCGCGTAGGTTGTATCGTCCGGCCGGTCAATGCCGATGGACTTAAAGGAATCAAGCCATAATCTGGCCGTTGCTGCGCGGTGCGCTTTGGCATACGGCGAGATGGTGATCATTCGGCAAACATTTTGATCACATCATCGGTGCTCTTGATCTCGATATCTTGCTCGGCGAGATCGCTATTGATCCGTGCTTTGATCGCCTCAGCAGTTTCCTCTTCGGTCGACACGGTGCCGTGCGCCGTGCCGGCAACAACAACAGAATACCCAAGCTCTTTCGCATCTCGGCTTGTATAAGCCACGCAGGACTCGCTTTGAATGCCGCAGATCGCGAGGGATTTGATGCCCCCTTGATGGAGCATATCATTGAGCTGGGTTTCATCGAACGCGCTACGCTGCTGCTTGTAAACAACCAGTTCATTTGATTGCGGGGTGAGTTTCGGATGAATTTCCCAGCCATGCATGCTTTTTGAATAGGGGAATCCCTCGTAACTGCATTGCTGGGAATGGATGACCGGCAGACCAGCGGCGCGCGCTGCAGACATCAACTTAGAGACTTCTGTAATAAGATTGTCGCCGCCCTCAATTGGCGGTGTGATTTTGCCATCGAATCCGCAAAGCTGCATGTCGATGACGAGAAGTGCGTGTTTATTGTACATGGCGCGCGAGCATACTGCCCGGTCACTCGTTTGACTACCGTTTCCACACCGACAGCACTTTGTTAGTCGATGCCTCGCCTTACGCTTGTTTTACTTCCGCGCCAGTCTAATTTGGTCTGTGTACGTTTCGGCTAATCTCTGTGGGTCGCCATCCTTTTTGTATCTGAAGTCGCACTGTTTTGCGCCAAGGGCGATGGTCCCGGTGCGCCGCAGCCCTTGCGCACCCTGATCGCTCATCACATCGTCCGACGCGCACATATAAGGGACCAAATCCATCGCATCATGTTTCGAATATTGCGCGCAGATGGCGCACGATTTGACATTTATGCCCCAATCGAAGGCGCCATCTTCGCTAACCGCCATTTCAAAGACAAATTCGCCTTCTTTTGCGCCGGACTGGGATTGCGTGGCGTCTTTGCTCATCGCGTCAATCATTGTGCCGGCAGCCTCATCGCCACTTGGCTGCGGTGCCGGGCGACTCCGCATCTCTTCAATGATCGCATTGCCGAATGCGTGTACATCAACGCCGCGTTCGCGCAAGGCCTTGTAAGTTGCCAAATGAACCGTGCAAAAGAAAACCGATGGCGCCATAACATGGCCGGGTTCATCCACATAGGCCATATCCGGCAACAGCGCCTCGAAATGTTCGCTGGCGCGCTGGGCCACGACATCAGGATCATCGACAAACTGCTGCACGCCCTCGGTGATGCGCGGCAACATGCTTTTGAAGCGGTCCCGGGCTGCTTGTTCGTTTTCTGCGCGGGTCACAAGGAACCTCCTTCTTCTGACTGCACAATGAACATATCATGTTTCGTCGTTTTGGTGCACGGCCTGCGTCCGTTGAACATCCAACAGAACATGCGAAACGTAAAACCGAAAAAGGGGAGCTGTCATGCCGATCGTCACGCTTTATGCTGGAATACTGGGTCTTTGGCTGCTGATCCTTTCGGTCCGCGTGATCGGCAAAAGACGCGGCGGCGGGCCAAGCCTTGGCGACGGTGGTGACACGGCCATGCAGCGCCGCATCCGCGCCCAAGCAAACCTCACCGAATATGCACCGATTGGTCTGATCCTTCTGTGGATTCTGGAAGCTGGGGGGCAATCGGCACTCATTGTTCATGCGCTTGGCATGATGCTGGTCGCCGGCCGCCTCCTTCACGGTTGGGCCCTGTCATTCACGGACTCCAGTTCATTCGGGCGCTTTTGGGGAACCTTGTTGACCCTGTCCATGCTGGCCATAGCGTCGCTGCTCTGTCTGGTCTCAATCGCACTTGCATGAGTACAGCCCCCCTGCGTCGCACAGGAAAATCCCTATCTAAGACAGTGCATAGTCATTTCGACTAGTCCCACCGCATAAGCAAAAAATTTAGACATTGCCGCTAACGTGATGAACATAGGCCACTAATGAACGTCGCGGACCGTTCGATCTTAGTCATTCGCAGTTGGGGGTGCAAAACTTGCGAACATGCTGGAAATCCCTGGCCGGGGAAGAACGGTCCGCCGATCGTTCAGATGCTGTAGCGTCCGAGCCGCAAATGACAGCCGACGCCCTATTGCATCGAGAACTGACCACACGATCTGGCGGCTAGTGCGATGCATCTGTATCGGTTCCCCACAATTGCACGGCACTGTGTGATCGTCTCTTTGTCGACCACGGCGGCCCTCCGCATACGTATGGCGATGGAAATGGTCTTGGGGTCTGGGCGCATCACCACGATCAAAGATCAGCAGAGCCTTGAGGAAAACGTCCATCGGACTCTTGCAAGACCAGACTTCGATTTGCGCAGGCTCTTGTTTCTTGACTATCAGACATCTGCCGAGGCGTGTGGATGGTATATGGAAAATCTCGGCCCGGTCGTTGCTAAGTCCATGTCCGACGTCATTTGCTTCAGCGATGAACCGGCGCAGAGCCAACTTGGCCAGCGTCTTAACAGCCATATTGCTGCAATCCTCCCTTTGCCGCGCGATCAAATTCAAGCCCACGCGATGGCAAAATTTGTCGCTGCCAATTGGTCTTAGAGCAAAGTGCGATCAACCGATTTCGTTTTAGACGGTTCCGCTTGATCACACGAGGATTTGGGCGCACGTCCATTCATCGAAAGCTGAACAATAGGTCGTGCAATTAGAACTCCGTACCAGAATCTTCGGTGCATACCGAAATCTGCCGCGCGCGCCCTGTCCGCATCATTTTTGGCAGCTTCAGTGCATTCTCATCCTTGAAAGATGCTGTCCGATCATCCAGTGACGGATTTTCGTCGTACTACCTCGGTCAGCAAAAATTTGCTGTCCTGTCGGTCGTGAAAACCGATGCCCTTAACGGCTCGGTGAACGACATTGAACTGCGAGACTTCGAAAGCTGCATGTTGAGGCATATCTATGCCAACTCCTTACAAACCGACACGGTCGCGTCCTTCATCAAATAAGTACGCGCGGCTTTTCACGAGCTTTCGCGGACAGCAACGCAAGACACAGGTTTGCCCTCCGGCGCCGATTCTTGACGGAAAGCTCGCCGTTGTCACGGGCGGGTCGGCCGGTATCGGAGCGGAAATTGTCAAAGGCCTCGCCCGCCGTGGCGCCGACTGTGTGGTGCTGGCGCGGGGCAACGAAGAGACGGGGTCTTTTTGCCGTGGCCTGTCTCAAGAAACCGGCCGGCAGATTCTGTTCGTACCCATGGATCTGAGCCACCTGGCCACGGTGATGTCGGCCGCATTCAAGATTGCACAAATCTTTCCGAACCGTACTGTCGACATTCTGTGCGCCAATGCGGGCATTTGGCCCGACACCTATGCGGTATCAAAAGACGGCTTTGAATCGGCGTTTGCGGTAAACTGTTTGGGCCATCATGTGCTTATTCGGACATTCCTTGAGCAAGGCCAGTTGGCAAAAGGAAGCCGTGTTGTTGGGACAACGGGCGACATCTATATCTTGAGCCGCGCATGCACGGCTGACTACTGGTATGAGGGGCGCGGCACGCAAGCGTATGCCCGCAGCAAGCTCGGCAATTTGTGGCAATATGGCGAGCTGGCGCGGCGGCATCCCGACTTGCATGTTTCGATTGTCCATCCCGGCATTGTTGCCAGTGGTCTGGAGGGATCAACGACAGGCATTGTTGGTTATTTGAAACACACATTGTTCATATCGGAAGAACTCGGCGCACAGGCAAGTTTGATTGCCGCCACTCAACCTTCCATCGCAAGCGGCGATTATTTCCACAATATGCATGGGGTTATGAACTTGCCGGCGAATGACCCAGCTCAGCATCGTGAAGCGGCACAGGAATTCTGGGAACTCATGGAGGGTCTGATCAAAGAGAAGCCCTTCTCTTAAATTCAACTCCGAAGTTCAGCTCCTGATTTCGACATCTCAGCGGGGCCGCGATCTGTGACAAATTTGGTCAACTTTTTGTAACTGCCCCTTTCAGACTGATCCGAACAGACGCGTGTCGCGTAACTGATCAAGACAATCTTGATGATGAGATAATGAGGAGTGGACATGAAATTTCGCAGTGTTGAAATCTGCATGGGCGGACTTGTGGCCGGCATGTTGATGCTTGGTACAACAACAAGTGCGCAGGCTGACAATCACGGAGGCTGGACATTCGGTGTCTTAGGCGGCGTCGGCTTTGCCGACGACCACAGCTTTGATATTGCGGGTCCCGCGACCATCAACACCGAGCTCGACAGCGGCTTTGTCGTGGGTGGTGCAATTGGATACGACTATGGCCAAGTTTGGGAGCTTGGCAATGTGCGCGCTGAACTGGAAGTGACCCATCGCTCAAACGATGTCAGCAGCCACAGTCTGGGCGCTGTCTCATTGGCGGGACCAACCGGCAAGGTGCGGGCGACAACCATTATGGCCAATGCCATTCACGAGTTTCTTCCTAAGTCTTCCATTCGGCCCTATATCGGCGCAGGCATCGGCTATGCAGCAGTCGATTTTGAAAATTACGGCGTCGCCGCAATTCCAGCCGTTATGAATGATGACGATGGCGGATTTGCCTACCAGTTTATGGCGGGCGCGACGATAGACGTAGTCGAAAAAGTTGAACTGTATGCGGAGTATCGCTTCTTAGGTGTAAGCGGGATCGATGTTGTGACTTCTGCTGCGACCGGCGGCAATGCAACGTCTACGGATTATGACAGTCATGCGGTTATTGGCGGACTGAGATTTTCCCTTTAAGATGATGCGTGACAAGACGCTGCGCCATTCATTGGGTGCAATGGGTGCAAACGCGCGTCGGTCGGGAGCCGCTGGTCATATGGCCAGCGGCTTTTCATTTTAAGGCATTGATCCCCGGGCCACTTACGCGTCGGCCATCATTTGGGACAGCCACCATTGGTTCAGTTGCCAAATGGATTTTTCGAGCGGTGACAAACGCCCTTGTCCGGTCAGCGGTGCCGTCAGACCGCGCCAAACATCATCGTTTGCACCGATGTCTTCGTGATGGATCACGGACACCATTTCACCCAACCCTGTTGCAAGATCGTCGAATCCTTCGAGCTCTGTTGATGACTTCGGCACCATCAAGTGGATTTTGAGGAGCAACCGGTCGGCGCTGCCCGGCAACACTTGATACCAGGCGACACTGTTGGCCTGAATGCCAAGCAGGAAATGCGGAAAGATGACATTGGCGAACAGATCCCGCTTCTGCCAGTCTTCCAATCCCTCAACAGGCGGAAGACCGGGCGCCGGTTCGTCATGGGCGGCCGGCATATGCAGAATGGACCATGGCCCGGTGTTGTCAGGCACCTTGGAATCACGTGCGTGATAGACCGGTTCAAAGGTCTGCGAATGTGTTGCGATATGGTGATAGGCTTCCATGAAGTTTTCAACCAAGACCTTCCAGTTCCAAGCGCTGTCAAACTCAAGCGTTTTGACAACCACCATGTCGGCCAGTTTGAACTTTTCGAAGTAGGCCCGGAAATCTTCGACCTGCGGTGCAAATGGCGCTGCATCCGGATCGAGATTGGCGACGATAAAGCCCTCCCAGATCTCAGATTTGATTTGCGGCAAACGGCAGTTCTTTTCGGCGAAGCCTTCGGCTCCGTCCATCAGGGGTGCACGCACCAATTGGCCGGATGTGTCATAGCTCCACGCATGATAGGGGCACGTGAAGAGTTTACGCTTGCCGCTACCATCAGCGATGGGGGCCGCGCGGTGTAAACAAACGCGTGACATCACGCGGATCTCACCGTCGGTGCCGTGTACAACCATGACCGGCTGACCGAACAGATCGAGCGACACATAATCACCCGGTTCGGGCACTTGATCGACACGCGCAAGCGGCAACCAGCTCTTGCGCATGATCGCCTCAACTTCGCGCGCGTAAATCTCGTCACTGGTATAGGCGGTTGGCGGCAAGGTGTAGGCTTGCTCAAGCGGGCGTTGAACCCGGGCAATATCTGCGCCGTTCAGTCCTGGCAGTTTTTCATAAAGTGTTTCTGCTGTGTTGGTCATGCTGCAGCCTCCGGTGCAATGGGTTCAAGCCAGTCCGACATGCCAAGTTCCGACATGACATAGGCGCGCCACTCTTCATCATTCATGTTACCGCGCGCCGCGACGATTTCAGGTGCCGCCTGTCCCGGCTCCCAGCGTAGTTTGGGTGCGGGTGTCCGCGCGGCCTCAAGAATGGTGTCGGCAACCAGTTGCGGATCTTCGCCGGCCACTTCACCTTCCGAGGTCGAGGCCACAACGCGATCGTTGAATGCGTCATACGCCGTCCCCTGAACAAAGAAGCCCGAAGCATCCGTGTTGTGCATGCTCATCCCCGTGTTGAAGAAAGCGGGCCGCACGGTGCTGACCGAAATGCCGAAACGGGCGGTCTCCATCGCCAAGGATTCCGCCAGCCCTTCGAGCGCAAACTTGCTGGCGCAATAGATAGACTCACCGGGAATGCCGGTTACGCCCGCCATGGACGTAACAAAAACCACGCGGCCCTCACCCTGTTTACGCATGAGGGGCAAGGCGGCCCGCGTCATATCAACGGCACTGAAAAAGTTCGTCTCCATGGTTTCGCGAATATGATCGTCGTGCAGCGTTTCAAGCGCGCCGAAGCTGCTCATCCCGACATTGTTGACCAAAACATCGACGCGGCCCGTGGCCTGCTCCGCCTCGGCCACAACCGAGCGATTTTGGCTGGGGTTCTTGACGTCATGTTCCAGCACATTGAGGCGCACCTCCTCAGATTGCGCCCAGGCCTCAAGCTCTGCGCCGCGTTCGGCGCCGCGCATGGTGGCAAACACATCGAAACCGGCTTTGGCGAGGGTTTTGGCCGTGAGTTGTCCAAACCCGGTGGGGCGTGAGCACCCGGTAATGATCGCTGTTGGCATGATGATCCTCCCTGTTTGTGACCGGGCATGTAGCAGCTATGAGACCTTATGTCAATTATTTAGAACGATCGAAATAAATTAGACATTTGCCGTCAGTTGAGATAGGACGCGAGGCATGGCTCGAACAACCGCCCCACCTAAGCCCGCACAAAAGGAACGCCGTCCTGTCGGCCGGCCCCGAAGTGACGGCAAGCCTCATCTGACCCGAAAGCGCGTCTTTGAGGTTTGCGCCAAATTGATTGCCGAACACGGCTATGCCGGCACCGGCATTCGCATGATGGCGGCAGCCTTGGACGCCTCCCCGGCCTCGCTGTTCAATCTTTTCGGATCGAAGGACGGCTTGCTGAATGAACTGATCGTGTTTGCCGCACAGCCGTCGATCGACTTTCACAAAGAGATCACGGCGGAAACAGCCCGGCTAGGCACCGCGCCGGAAGTCACGCTCTACAAAAGCATCTATGAAGAAACGTTGGCCGTATCGTCAGCGGATCGCGATTACGCCGCCCTCTTCTATTTGCCGGAGCTGCGCAAACCCGGATTGGAAACCGCGCAGTTGATCCGGGCAAAGATGATTGGCCACTACCGTGAACTCATTGAACGCGGCGTCCAAGCAGGAACGTTGCACGCGGACCATGTGGGTTTGGCCGCGGAACAGGTTTTTCAGTTGACCGAAACCAGCATCATTGCCGCTGATGACGTGACGAAAATCAGCCCCCAGAAACAAGCCGCGTCGGCTGCTGATTTATGCCTGCGTGCGCTGTTGATCGAGCAAAACGCGCTAGCCAAAATCCGAAAAGAAGCATCGAAGCTTGGGCCGACGATCGCACAGCCCCTTTCCTGAATGCGCTCCTTGGGCAGTGCATCTTACACGAACTGTTTGCGATACCGCGTGTGAAAGCCGTGACGGCTCAACGGCAGGCGGCGAAGGCGCTTGCCGGTTGCCGCAAAAAGCGCATTGGTGAGTGCGGCCGCCGTCGGCACCGGACCCACTTCGCCCATGCCGCCAGGTTCGGCTGAACTCTCAACAAAATGCGTTTCCACGTCCGGCATTTCAGCTAGGGCAAGAACAGTGAAATCGTGAAAGTTCGATTGTTCGACCACGCCTTCTTTGAACGTGATCTCCGACGTCAGCGCTTGACTCAATCCCCAGGCAACGCCGCCCTCAATGTTGGCAGCTGAGATATCCGGGTCCAAAACCACACCGGCATCCACAACGGAAACGACTCTGTGGATATCCAACGCGTTTTTGTCGTCCACAGATAGTTCGATGACCTGACCGATATAGGTGCCGAAACAATAGGAAAATGCCAGGCCTTGCGCGCGGCCCGGTTTCGCGGTTCCCCAATCCGCATGCCTTGCCAACTTATCAAGCACGCCGAGTGCACGGTCATTCTCTTTGCCCCGCTCCAGAAGCCGCCGCCGATAGGTGAGCGGATCTTCGTTCGCCTTATGAGACATTTCATCGACAAAGCTCTCAAGGGCAAAAACATTTGGTCCATATCCGGTCGTGCGCCAAACCATCGTTGGAATGGGAACGTCCAATATACGGGCATCCAAACGATTGGCCGGCAGCCCGTAGCGGAAGCTTTCTTCGGTTAATCCTTCCAGGCAACTGGGATCGATATCGGGATATGACCACTTGATTGCCGGCACCACCGGAATGACCGCGGACAAGATTGTCGGGCTCACGAGCTTTTGGTCCATAGCAACTGGTAATCCATCGTCGCCGAGCGCCGCTTCGATTCTGTGCAGCACACCCGGCCGATAATGATCGTGCTGCATATCTTCTTCACGCGACCAGATGAGTTTGACCGGCCGCCCCACCTTCTCCGACCCGAGCGCGGCTTCGACCGCGAAATCGGCGATCAACCGGCGGCCGAACCCACCTCCGAGAAATGTGCGCGTGACTTCGATCGTATCCGGATCAATGTTCAGAGCTTCAGCCACCCGCGTGACCGTCATGGTTTGCCCTTGGGTCGGTGCCCAAATGCGGCAGCGGCCCGGCTCCACGTGGGCGACACAGTTCATCGGCTCCATGGGCGCGTGCGCTTGCCACGCAGACCGATACTCAGCGCTTAAACGACGCTCAGGCGGTGCCGCCTGGACCTTAGCGCGTGCCTGTCCCGAATCGATGGATGTCATGAAGGCATCACCTTCCAGAGTCTCTTGATAGAGCGCGTCGAGACGTTCAGAGTCGACCATGGGATTGGGTGCCGGTCCTTCGGCGACCTCCAATTGATCGAGCGCCGTTTTTGCGCGCCAATACCTGTCGGCAACAACCATCACACCGCCCGAAATGGCAAGCGCATCTATAACGCCCGGTTGGTCAAGAATGTGCTGGCGGTTGAACTGCACCTCGCCAACCGTCCCCAGCGGATGGTGTTTGACGGCGGCGTGGACCATGCCGGGAATATCCACATCTATGCCGTATATCGGTGCACCGGTAATTTTGGCTTTCGTGTCCACGCGTTTAAGCGGCCGGCCAAGAAGTGCCCACTGATCTTTTGTCTTGAGAGGCGGTTCGGACGGTACCGGTAGTTGAGACGCACGCTGAACCAGATCTACGAAGGCCGCCCGGCGCTTTGACACGCCATGCACAACGTAACTGTTCTGCGTTTGGCATTCGTCTTGTTGAACGCCCCACTCCGCCGCTGCCGCTTGCCGCATCAGCTCCCGCACCGACGCACCCAACTTTCGCAAATGTGGCCAGAATGTTCGTACGCTCTCTGCATTGCCGGTGAATTGAGTTCCCGTGCGCGGGTTCCCATAGACCTGACCAACCGGGCTTGGCACTGCCGAAACCAAATCCCAATCGAGATCAGCTTCATCGGCAATGATGGCGGCCAGCGTTGTATGCACACCCTGCCCCATTTCCGCCTGCGAAACGATGACTGTGGCACGATTGTCCGCGCCAATTTTGACCCACGCATTGAGCGCAATCTGTTCACCACCCTTCGTTCGCGCAAAGACGGGCGCCTTCAACGACACCACCAAAGTGCCCGCAGCCAACGCAGAGGCCAGAAACAGACGGCGGCTTGGCGTGATTTCAATTTGTTTCATGACTTGCACCTTTGCACTTCCTCAGGCACCGGCGACACGGACATGGAAACAAGTGTTGACGATCGTTCGTTCTGAACTGATGTTGGCTGCCGACCAGCCTTCAAGGAGTATCCTGCCTTGCACACTGTCCCCGAAATCCTCGACGCGTGGCGTCAAGAACTTCCAGACCTGCCGCTTAAGCCCAAGGAGATTTCCTTGCGGCTTAATGCGGTGGCGCGGCAATTGGATGACATCAAGCGGCAGTGTTGCACGTCGGTCGACCTCAATCCCCGCTTTTTCGGATTGTTGGCTGCTTTGCGGCGCAACGGTGCGCCCTACGAACTGACACCGGGCCAAATCAGCACAAGCATGTTGATGACGACGGGAGGACTGACGGATCTTCTCAATCATGCGCAAAAGGTGGACCTCATCAAACGCACACAAGACCGAAAGGACCGCCGTGTTGTCCGTATACGTCTTACAAAAAAGGGAAAGCGCCTTATCGAGGGCGCCCTTGAGCGGCAACTCAAAATGGAGGCGCGTCTCTTCGATCCGTTAAGCGCCACCGAGTCCCGCGAGTTGGTCCAGTTGTTGATCAAACTGCTCCCCCAAGACGATCCGTTCAACGCGCGCTGAGCCGAACGCTTACTTCTCCGACCATGACGTCTCAAATTTATACTCGATATATAGCTTTATATCAAGATAAACACCGAAACCGTTGAAATACGGGCGACCGGACCGAGGCAATCGCATAGGGTTCAACCAAAGCAAATCTGATTTCCCGGACGCCCAAAAGCGCTTGGGGCAACGCAGAGTGATGCACTACAGATCCGGGATCATTGCTGCACGAGCCCTAAAGATCCGCTCTGCGCGCTAGCGCCGCAGCATTTGCACGCTGCAGCGCGCCCGGGAAACAAAGTTCATGAGGATTCTCAACCATATGCGATTCCCCATAGGGATTGACCCGAGGGATGCGCGGTTCTTCTGACAGGCGCTCCTGAACCCTCCCCGATTGACATTGGCGATGGCGCCCTGATTTCCTATAAAGACCGGTCAAGTTTTCACCTGTTGCCGTTCGACGCTAAGTTCCGATGAAACCACAAAACCAATCGCCCGGTGGTGCCAACACGATCGCCGAAAACAAACGCCGCGCCACTTTCGAGGACGCCGACAGTGTGTGGCTGTTCGGGTATGGGTCCCTCATCTTCAAGGCGGATTTTCCGTTTCTGGAAACACGGCCCGCGCAGATTCGGGGTTGGTCGCGCCGCTTTTATCAAGGCTCACACGACCATCGGGGCACACACGACAATCCGGGCCGCGTGGCTACACTCATCGAAGAAGCGAACGCCGTATGCCACGGCCTGGCCTATCACATCACGCCCGATATTTTCGACCATTTGGATTATCGTGAAAAGAACGGCTATTTGCGCTTCTCAACCGAAATGACGTTCCGCGGCAGCGGGAGCGGCACCGCGCAGGGTCTAATCTATATCGCGACAGAAGATAACGAGGCCTATCTGGGCCCCGCCCCCGAGCACGAGATCGCGCATTATATTCAGCACAAAGAAGGCCCGAGTGGCCGCAACGCCGACTACCTCAAAGATTTGGCCACAGCGCTACGCAATCTCGGCGCGGATGACCCTCATGTTTTTGAGATCGAACGCCACCTGTTGAAGCTGGAGCGCGGCTGACCGAGCCCAGCAATCGCAGTTCAATGCCTTGCGCCTAACGTGCGGCGGGATTACGAATAACAAAAAGGATCAGCTATGCCCTCATTCGATATCGTCTCAAAAACCGACCTGGCAGAAGTCGACAACGCCATCGGCAATGTGATGCGTGAAATCGGCCAGCGTTATGATTTCAAAGGCTCGTCGTCGTCCGTCGAACATAAGGACGCCGTCATCACGATCAATGCCGACGACGACCTCAAACTGAAGCAGATGCATGAGGTGCTGCAAGGCAACTTAGCCAAGCGCGGCGTTGACCGGGGCGTTCTGGATTATCAGAAACCTGAAAAAGCGGCCGGCCAATCGGTACGCCAGCAAGTATTGATCCGCCAGGGCATCGACAAAGAGCTAGGCAAGAAAATCGTCAAAGACATCAAGTCCACCAAGATGAAAGTGCAGGTGGCCATCCAAGGTGACGAACTCCGCGTCACCGGCAAAAAGCGCGATGATCTCCAAGCCGTCATGCAACATGTTAAAGGCATGGGCCTTGAGCAACCCCTGCAATATGTGAACTTCCGGGACTAGTAATTGCCTTCGGGCGGTTCATTGCAAATCGCCCCGGACTCGCCCCGCCATCGGAAATCGCCAGCAAAAACCGACCGCTTGTAGATTCCTTGGTGAATGTCCATCTCTTCTCACGCGCCCCTTACACAAAGCGCAAAAGACCGCGATCGACAGAAAGCAAACGAGTTGAGCAAAATGGCAAAAAGAAGAGGCTCGGATAACTTAGGCGATCGTTTGTTGAAATCCGCTGAGCAGGCAGTTGAAATCGCAAAGGGCACCGCAAAGCCGGGATCCTATCAAGTCACCCGCTTTCCTCCGCGTGTCGATGTGGCGGAACTGCTCGCCGAGTTAGGCATGAAACAAACTCAGTTTGCGGAAACCTATTGCCTAAGCGTGCATACGGTTCGCGGATGGCTTAAGGGTAAGCAGCCCGATCAAACGGCAGCTGCGTTTCTCGCAACCATCAAAGCTGATCCAAAACGTGTCGCAAAAGCGCTAAGAAATACGAAAACCGCTCGTACCAATTAGAACCGCCGTCAGACAGGCTTATCAGAAAACGCGCAGCCAAGAAAAGCAGTGCGCGCAATAAGCGATCAGGCCATCCATAGATCTAGGTGCTTTGTTGCCAGCCATTTGGCGAGTGCAGCGTTGACCGCGTTGGGTTTTTCTTGCGCCATCCAATGACCGCTCTCGACCGTTTCTTCGCTCAGATCACAGCAGTGCACGCGCATGGGTTCAGCCAGTTTTGAATCGATGGTTTCGCACACTGTATCGAAGGCGGCGTGGAGAAACAGCACGGGCATGTTGAGCTGCCAGGTCTCTTTGGCTTTTTCCGCATACGCCCCATTGGCTTCGCTGTTCACATACCAACCGGCCGGGCCTTTGAACCCATTTCGGGTGAGTGCGGCCGCATAAGCGTTTTCGTCTTGTTCGGTTATTACCGATTCATCGCGAGGGAATTCGGGTGCCCCTGCCCCATCGGGCCCAAACCAGCCCCCATTGGCGCGGATCGAGGCGAGCATCGCCGGCTGGCCTACATTCGCCGGGTCGCCGGCGCGGAACAAGGCGCGCACCGTGTTCGTGACGTTCTTTTCAAACGCCCCGCTCGCCGTTTCGAATTGATCACGGTAGAAGTACCAATAATCCCACTGGGCCGCTGGGAATCCGTCTTCGGGATAGATGTCCCGATTGGCCAGCTTCAACAGTTCTTTGTCTGTAAATCCGCCTGGGATGTAGGGCACGCAGAGCCCGGCAACACCTTGACATCGTCCAGCATGTTGTTGTGCCAAGGACCAAACGATGGGCGTACCCCAGTCATGCCCAACCCATATGGCTTTCTTGGCCCCAAGCGCATCCAGCAGCTCAAGCATGTCTTTTTCGATATGCTCTACGGCGTAATCTTCCTTGTTCGGATGAATCCGTGACCGGCCATACCCCCGCATGTCGGGTGCAATCGCCCGAAAACCGAGCCCCGCCATGACCGGCAGTTGATGCCGCCAAGAAATCGATAACTCGGGCCAACCATGGAGGAAGATGATCGGCGTGCCGCTTTCCGGGCCGCAGGCCAAATAGAAGGTTGTGTGGCGGTCGGTCTTAACCACATGTTCGGTGATGGGATGCATCCGGATTCTTTCTTATTCTGCGCCTTATTTGTCAGCGCGTTGTCCCCTACGCTTTTGCGATCACCTTAGCGCCTATGAAGCGAAAGACATAAAACGAGAAAGGCGCCCCTGCTTGGCGAATTTGCACCAGCGGTCTGCCCCAAAAACGCGCATCACTTTAACGCTCCACCTAACAGCAAGATGGCGCAAACGCAGATCTTCGCTAGAACGGAATGCGTGAGCCGTCATAGGCGAAAAAGCCACCGGATGAAGAGGCATCACATTGCGCAATCGCCGACAACATTGAGGCCGCAGCTTCTCGCGGCGTTTGAGCAGGCCGTACGCCCAAATAGGGTTCACTCAATTTGCTGCTGACAGTCCCGGGATGCATGGCGATGCAGAACGCCTGAGGGTGCGTGCGCTTCAACTCAATCGCCGCCGTTTTGATGAGCATATTGTGCGCGGCCTTTGAAGCCCGGTAGCCGTACCACCCGCCTAATTGATTGTCGCCGATGCTGCCGACACGCGCCGAGAGCGACACGAAAGCGCTGGCAGCTGTGCGGTCGAGAAGCGGACACAAATGTTTGATGAGCAATGCCGGCGCAATGGCATTGATTTGAAAATACCGCTCAAGTTTCTGCGAAGTGATTTGCCGCCAGGTCTTTTCGGGCTGCAATCCCTCCGCATCATGCAGAATGCCGAGGCAATTGATGATCAAACGAAAGGATCCAAAGGTCCCCTTCAATTCCGCTGCTTTTGTCTCGACCGAAGGTTCAAGCGTTGCCTCAAACCCATTCCCGTCCCCACGATGCACCTTTGCTAAGCGCGCCTCGGGAAGGGCCGCGTTCAGCACGTCGCAAAACGCACCGCCTATCGCGCCCCGCGCACCTACGACTAGAACATTCGGCTGCGCGCCCAAGACTTCGACCAAATCATCCACTTATGTGACACCGGGCAAATCGCTGGCGATGGCTTTTGCGATTGCTTGGCCGCTCTCGAAAGCCGATTCAACCCGTGCACCAAGGCACCAATCACCGCCCACAAACAAAGTCCTATCCTCCGTACAAAGATAAGGCTTGTTCAGAGGCTCTGTTGTCATCGCATAACGCCATCTATGCGCAGCCGTGTAAGCAATATTCGGGACCCGGTCGCCCAACAGAGATTTGAACCGCTCAAGCAATTGCGCTTCCACCCAGTCAGCGCTCTGTTGGATATGCTTGGCGCTCCAGGCCGGGCTCGCATGCACGGTCCAGCAACTCGCACCGGGATCGCGGCCCGGCTTTGACGCGTTCTGTGCGACCCAGGAAACGACATCCTCCGGCGCCCGATGAGAGTCAAAACCAGGATCGAAAGCTCCTTCCATGCTCACCATCAAGGCCCAACAGGGGGCAATGGCAACTTCCGCCAAAGGCGCGATCACATCGGGCAAGTCTGACAGCATTGTTTGAGCCTGGGGCGCAGGCGCGGTGCAAACGACAAAGTCAAAGAGGGGATCAGACGCCTTCTCTTCGAGTTCCACTTGCCAGTGATCCCCCAAAGGACGCACATGACTGACGCGCTGTTTGAACTTAATGTCGAGGCCTCGCGCCAAAGGCCGAAGCAAACCGTTCATCGCGGGTGTCCCGACATAGCAATCGTCTTGTGACGTGGCAGGACCATTCAAATAACGCGGATACCAAGTTTGCGCGTGCCCAGCCTCAATTGCCGAGGCGACATATTTCTTGAAGGCCTCCGAGCGTGCGGTGATGTATTGGGCGCCGTGATCGAAAGTCAAACCGTTCTCCGTCCGCCGGGACGCCATACGTCCGCCCAGCCCGCGGCTTTTTTCGTAGACGGTGACTGAATACCCCAGGTCGGCCAATTGGCGCGCACAGGTAAGCCCGGCCATTCCGGCGCCAATGATGGCGACACGGTGCGCTGTTGAAGACATAAGAAAGCACCCAGTGCATTGGTTTCGCTCTTACGTCATACGTAAGTCAGCGCCACACAGATCGCAAATACATCCGGTCACACAGGGCTGTTCAGAGATTTCCTAGAATATATCGGGCCAACTTCGGTCCTTCCGCTTCATTTAAGCGGAAACGCCACATCGCAAATCTCATCTTCCGGCCCAACCGCATCGGGCTCAGCCACATACACTTCGCGGCAAGACAAAGCGCTGCCCGAACGGGCAGCCACCTCCGGCGAGCAAGCCACAGCATCATAAGCGGCGAGTATGGCAGGAAACGCCCATTGCGCTTTTGTGATCCGCGTAAAGGCCTCTTCATGCGCAGGTTCTGTTCGGATGCCAATCAGATCGGTCGCGCCGATATCATCGGGACATCCCAGGAACGCTTCGATGGGACCGTCATTTTCCGCGTCAACACGTCCGTGAAAGATGAGCGTGAAGGGTCCGGGCGCGATCTTGTCGCCGAGACGGGCTTTGAATGCCGCCTTCGCCTCCGCAACGAAGGCGTCGGTTTGATCGCCGAATTGGCGACGCATCATGGAAAGCCCTCGACGAGCCGGAACCGAACGCGTTTCAATCGTAAACATCGTCTTGTCCTCTTTGTTCAGAATTTGCGTGATGTGGTGACACAGGCTTTCACGCCCATCATGCTCAGAGCTGAGTTTCCGCATGTGCAAAGCAAGTTGCTGCTCGGCCGACCCATCATCTTTCTGATGAGCTTCGATGAGGTCGGCGATATCGCTCAAGCTCATCTCGAGCGCCCTCAACAGAGCGATGAGGCGACCGATTTCGACCTGTTCAAGTGCATATCTGCGATAGCCATTGTCTGGATTAACCGACGCCGGCTGGAGCAATCCCGACGCGGCGTAAACGCGCAATGCCTTGCTCGAAAGGCCGGTGCGTTCGGCAAATGCGCCCGCGGATACAAAGTCTTCATCCGTCATGTGCGCATCTTGCGCCTTGCCCCAAGGGCGCGGTCAAGCGCGTTTGCCATAAAAGATCTTCGCGCGGTTTCTGCAGGACGCCTCGCGACAAGCCTCAAGCCAACTGATACTGTTTTCATTTCTTAGGCAAGTGAGTGATGGGCGGCACAAACTGGTTCCAAATTTGCGCGCCGGTCAGAACAAATTTCAAGCGATCAACCAAAGAGGAGAAGCTCGTGGTTTCAGTCACCCTGGATGAGCTGCTTGTCATCGAATCCGTCAAACAACTCCGTAATCTCTACAGCCATTACTATGACGGCAAGCAAGTCGATAATCTGGCTTCCCTCTTCACCGAGGATGCAGTTTGCGAGTTTCCGGAAAATTTCGGTGGGCACTGGATCGGCCGGGAGACAATCAAAGCCAGATTTCAGGACATGATCAGCGGTTATGAAGGGCCGGAATATGGCATCTTGCACGCGGTCACGAACCCCTGGATCCGCATCATTGACGAACGAACCGCCGCCGGGCGCTGGTACCTTCACGATCTCCGGACGACTGAAGGCGCCGAAAACCCCATCATCCTCTACGGCATATATGATGATATCTACAAGAAGATCGGCGACGAATGGCTCATCCACCGTACACGGATCGACTTTCTATGGCCCAACCGCATTTGGTTCGGCTTTCGTGAGGAGGAAGAGTATCGCGCTTAGGGATATTCGCAGCCGTCAAATTCAAGGAGCCCAACCGTCTACTACCATTCAAAGCAGCTTTCACGGTACTCTCGGCATCTAGCGTGCAATAAACAAAAGGAACCCCATAACAAATGACCGAACTCGTTCTTCGCGATGACAAAGATGGCGTCACAACGCTTACAATCAACAGGCCCGACAAGCTTAATGCGCTCAATATTCCCGTCTTCGAGGCGTTGGACGACCATGTGTCGGATATCGCAACGAAAACCGAGTCGATCGGCGTGGTCGTGCTTCGCGGTGCGGGCAAATGTTTTTCGGCCGGACATGATCTTGCGGACATTTCCACTGGCGAGAAGATGCCGCGCCCAAACTACCAGGCGCATGTCATTGAAGACCTTGCGACACTTCCTCAACCGATTATCACCGCTGTGCACGGTCATTGCTATACGGGCGCGTTAGAACTTGCTCTTGCCGGCGACATCATCTTGGCGAGCGAGAATGCAAAGTTCGCCGACACACATGCGCGATGGGCACTGACACCGGTTTGGGGCATGAGCCAACGCCTGCCCCGGCGCATCGGACAGGCCAAGACCGCAGAAATGATGCACACGGCACGTACTTACTCTGGCCGCGAAGCGGAGGCCATGGGTCTCGCCAACATTTGCTTTGAAGATGAAAACTTTGACGACGAAGTCGCGTCCTTCTGCCAGACGGTCCTTGAGAATTCGTGGTTCTCACTTCGCGCAAACAAGCGGCTATTGCTTGAGACGGATGGCCTCGACCTTAAAGCCGGCCTTTCGCACGAGATTTACTACAATGAAGGGCGCGGGCCAGATATGCAGGAACGCATTGGTAAATTTCTCAAGAAGTAACGCACTGGAACCACATCAGGCGCTCGGTTGCTGTCTCAAGGTGCCGTTTCAAGCAGCAACCGCTTCGCGCCGCTTCAGCCGTTGCACCAATGCCGTATGGCGTGTTTCCGTCAAGGGATAGTTCCAAATAATCGCCGTGGCCAAGATGAAAAACAGGCCCGGCAATACCGCATACTCAACCCGCAGCGCAACCTCCCCGAAGGACGTCGTGCCCACGCCTTGCGGGTCGTATCCGAACAAATTGAGCAGTTGAAGGGCGAGGAACAACCCAACCGCCATGCCGATCTTATCCACCGCCGCTTGAACGGCGAAGAACATCCCCGCCCGTTCTTGCCGATGCATGGCACGATCAACATCAACAACATCCGCGATCATCGCGAGAGGTAAATAAGCAAACGCACCGAAGCTTAGTCCTTTGATCAGGAACAGGACGAGGAAGATGTTAAAGTCTCCGGGGCCGAGCGCGACCGTACCAATCGACGTGAAAGCACCATTCAGCATCGCGACAGCGAGCGCGCGATGCTTGCCGTATTTCTTGGCCAACCATTGCCAAAGCGGAATGGCGAGAACGCCAACCGTGAAATAGAGTGTGTAGGCGGCGCCGATGCGATGGCCCGCTTCAAGCACGTCCTGGATAAAGAAATAGGAAACAGCGTGACGAGACGCCTCGCCGATGACTATCGCAAGCGCCATTAAAATGATGCGGCGAAACGGTCCCACACGGAGCAAGCTGCGCAGACTTTTGAGCACGGGCGGTGATTGGGCGGGAACGTGGCGATCGGGTTCGGGGACGATGAAAACAAGAATGGCGACGCATAAGGGCAAGGTCACCAAGACAACGGTGCCCAAAATATCCAGAACTTCGCCTGGCGACTCTTTGCCCATATAACTTTGGGCGATCCAGATCACGCCCGCGGAGCCAATCAGCCCTGTAATCGTGAAGACCTGTCTCACGCTCATGATACGCGAGCGTTCTGTGTAGTTTTCGCTGAGCTCTCCACCCCACGCCCCCCACGGCAAGACCATCATGGTCCACCCCAAATACATGACGGTGCTCCATATCAGCATGTACCAGATGGTGACGCCCGGTTCCGGAAAGAATAGCATCCAAACGCCGAGCATCGTCACTGGCAAGCCCAACAGAAGGAACGGCCGCCGCCGGCCGAGTGTCGATCGCGTATGGTCGCTCGCCCAACCAATCAACGGGTCCGTTACAAAGTCAAATATGCGGGTTACGAGCAGAACGGAACTGATCGCCGCTAGACCCAAGCCAAGCTCTTTGGCGTAATAGGGATGAAGAAACAGACCAAGAGGATATCCTAAGAACGCAATTGGCAAAGCCAAGTTGCCGTAAGCCAGCAATATGGGGACTTTGGTGCGTTGGTAATCAGTCACGTCTGTCCCCTGGCTTTGTTGTCAGTTCTTCTCAGCGGGCTCGATCACTAAAAATGCAATTCCTTAGTTGCGCAACCAGTTTGAGCAAGCAAACAGACATAGATCACATATGTGCTGGCAGAAGATCGACGTCCTTTCGTAAAAACGCTTTGGTGCTCAAGGACGAATTAGAGCGTCTCCGTATTAAATTGGCGCGTTTGGAACGAAGTGTCGTTGCGAGGAGCGCAGGCGACCTGCCCGCGCGAAGCCAAAGCTTCGTCTCGGCGAAGGCAGGCGAAGACTATTTTCCAATCACCATTTCAGCACGGCTTTCGCGGCGGGCCGTTCGCGATAGCGTTCGTCCCAAGCGCGCAACAATGGTCTGTCACCGAAGACATCCGCTTCTACATAACGCACGAATTGAAGTGAGGCTTGCAGTGTGCAGTCCGCAATCGACACGCGGTCGCCAAGAAAGAGAGGACGGCCATCGGAAAGAAGCTTTTCGAGATAGTCGAGCGGCGCTTTCATATTGGCTTCCATCTGAGCGGCTTTTTCAGGGTCTTTCGGATAACCCAGCGGCGAGTTGGTTGCATGGGCGTAGGCACCCATCGGTCCCGCAATCCGAATGTCGACAATACGTTCCACATCGCGGGCATGCCCACGCTCTTCCGGTGAACCACTTAGAAGCCCGCCATCCGGAAACTTGTCCTCCAGATATTCCATGATCGGAAGCGACTCATTGATGAAAGATCCGTCATCCAACTCCAATGTCGGAACCGTGCCGAACGGATTGCGCGCGAGATGTTCGGGTTCCTTGTGCCGGCCCTTAACGGTGTTCACGACAATCTGCTCAATTCCCATATCCACGCCGAGTTCTGCACGCTCGGCGATATAGAGCATCACCTTCGTGGGGTTCGGGGCAAGCGGTACCATATAGAGTTTCATTTGAGATCCTTCACCAGATCGACAATGTTTTCGAGAAGCTCAAACCGCTCGGGGCCCATCGGCGCGCCATCGAGACCAAGTTTGAGTGTTGTGACACCCACATCGCTGTAAAGCTGCAAGCGTTCTTTGACCATGTCGCGTGTGCCGAGCGCTTGGAATTCGGTGACCATCGCATCGGGCACCCGCGCGGCGGCTTCATCGCGTTTGCCGTCGATCCACAAAGATTGAATGGCGCGTGCGTCGTCCTCATAGCCTGCGCGCTTAAAGGCGTCATTGTAGAAGTTTGTTGTGGCCGACCCCATACCGCCCATGTTGAACGCGACGCCTTGCTTGCGGCGTTCAATCATCTCTTCCACATTCTCGCCAATCTCAACACGAACCGAAACACAGCAATCGAGGTCGCTCAGGCTCCGCCCCGCTTTCTGGGCGCCTTCGCGCAAGAAGTTAAAATGCGCATCCGGATGATTGGGAGAGAAGGAGGTGCCGAGCCACCCATTCGCCGCCTCCCCCGTGTAGCGCAATGAATTGGGCCCGAGGGTTGCGAGATAGATCGGCAGGTCGGTCGGCTCATGCGCAATGCGGATGGCTTTGCCTTCGCTATTCGGCAACGGTAACTGAAAGACCTTTCCTTCGTAGCGCACTTTTTCGCCGGAAAAGACCATCCGACAAATCTCGACCGTTTCGCGCAGACGCGCGAGCGGTGTCTTATATTCAACACCATGCAAGCCTTCGACAACTTGCGGGCCGCTGGCACCGAGCCCCAGCACGAACCTGCCACCCGTTAGATCGTGCAAGGTCAGCGCGGTCATGGCCGTCATTGCCGGTGTCCGCGCGGTGATCTGCATAATGCCGGTGCCGAGTTTGATACGTTCCGTTTTGTCGGACAGATACGCAAGCGGTGTCGCCGCGTCGCTCCACCAAGCCTCTGCAGAAAAGGCGAGATCAACACCCAGACATTCGGCGTGTTGTACCCATTCGGTCGTCAGAGCCAAACTTTTGGGATTCGCAGATCCGATTTCAATTGCGAGTTTCATAAGGGCCACCTTTGATCTGATACCACCTTACCCGCCGAGAAGCGCAGCAGGCTTCAGATTATCTAGCTCACAATCAGCAAAGTCCGCACCAATCTCGCGTCTTGTGCCAGTGAAATCGGCTACTTTGTCGCTTAAGCAACAGTTTCCGTTGATAGTTGCGCGGTCGCTCGGGCTGTAGTCTGTTGACATAAGCGCCTCGCTGAAAGCAATCGACCACCCTCTCTTAGCGCAGTCGGACCGCCCCGTTAAGGCGCTGTGATGGACATCAATCGAAGGTTTCGCTGAGGAACGTCTGCAGTGACATCCAGGCGCGGCGCGCCGAACGCTCATTGTACTGTATGCCCTGCTCCGGCATGTTGGCGCCTTCCGCCATGAAAGCATGCATGGTGCCGCCATAGGCATGGATCTGCCAATCCGCCTTGGCAGCGCTCAGCTCCGATGCGAGGGCGACAACGTCTTGCGGTGGCGCGAGCGGATCATCCCAACCGTGAAAGACAACAATTTTCGGATCGATGCGTTCCGGCCGCGGAAAGGGCGGTGGCGTGAACACGCCATGAAAACTGGCAACGGCCCGGAGGGGCGCATTCGTGCGCGCCAGATCGAGGACGCAAAGTCCGCCAAAGCAAAATCCAATCGCGGCCATTTGCGACGCATCAATTTCCGTCTTTTGTGCCGCGGCATCTACCGCGCCGAGCAATCGATGACGCAGCAGCGCGCGATCGTTCATGAGAGGCGCCATCAATGCTTCGTTTTGTGCCGGTGCCCCTCCGCGCCTTCCGTCACCATAAAGATCGACGCAGAAGGCAGAATATCCCGCCCCCGCAAGCATGGCGGCAATTTTCTCCTGACCATCCGAGCGCCCTTCCCACCCATGAATGACAAGCACGCCGGGCTTGTGCCCCTTCCCCTTCGTGACGATTGCGCCGTCAAATTCGATACCGTCTTGCCGGTAGATTGACTTCGTTGTGGTCGTCACCATCGGGTTTTGTCCGGTAGGGTCTGTCGTTTGTTGTTCTGGCGTCATTTTGAGAAACACGCTTGGCGCACAGGCGGAAAGTACGGTGCGTGACGTCGCGGCGAACCCGCGTCGCGAAAGCGTGCCAATCGTCCATTTGTTCCGCACACGGTCCTTGAGCGTTTCTTTCTTCGTTCCGGACACCCTGTCGGTTGGTCCCCCATTGCGAATATGTTGGAGCGGGACATCTTCGATGAAACCTGCTGCTCATTCTCAGAGCGCCCGCTTGCGTTACGAACCGCTTCCAACGCTTCGCTGAGTTCTTCTATCTGCCGTTCGAGTTTGAGCTCTTGCCCGGCAAAGGCGGCAGCCAGCACATCGGGGGTTGCGTCGAGCAAACCGGCGATTTGTGCCACGCTGAACCCCATGGCTTTAAACGCGTGAATGCGTTCAAGACGGTCGAGCTCTTCTGCCTCATAAACCCGCCAGCCCTTTTCCGTTCGCTTGGGATTTAGAAGGCCGCGTTTCTCGTAGTAGCGCAGTGCTTTGATCGTCGTCCCGGCGCGTCTGGCCACGGCCGCGGGGCCCAGCGCGCGTTCTGGTTTGTTTTGGATCTTTGCCATGTGTCCGCCTCCGTCACTTAATATCCACTCTGCCCTTAGGGTCGGCTCAAGCGTTATTTTCAATGATGAGCACCAGAGCGCAACGCCCCCAGGCTCACGCCTTGGCGGGCTTCGCAGATATGAAAATGCCGCCGGCTCAGAAAGCCGACGGCACCTTCGTTGTGCTTATGTGCACAGGGGGAGAGCGTTGCTTGAAACCCCTTTTGGAGGCCAATTAAAGCCCGATCAAAGGCTGGACCATGCGCAAGATCGGGTTCTTAAAACGGAGCTTTCCCTCGATCGCGATCAAGGCAATGCAAGGACCGTCATCGTCGATCACGGGTTGATGCGTGCAATTTTCATCTTCGCAATGAACATCACCGGCCACATAACCCTGCTCGCCCACATGGTAACCACCCTCAAGGATCAGCGTCCATTCTTCGCCTTGATGTGTATGCCGCGGCAAGCTCACACCGGCGGGCGCGCGGAGCATGTAAAGATGTTCGTCATTGTTCGTTGAATAGATCGGCGCATATTCAACTTGAGGCCCAACACGGCGCCATTTGAGATCTTTGTCTGCGCCTTTTAACGTGTCCGACAAGGGTTGCGGCATCCATTCAGGCGCGGAGGCTGAAGCCTGCGTTCCGATGGGTCGCGCCTCTTCATCATCAGCGTCAAGACGATCGGTCAAGCGTGCCAAAAAGTCATCGGACAATTCTGCGGCCGGCGCACTTTCCAAGGTAACGCCGCCAACGCAATCCAGCATCGACAGATCGCGCGCTAATTCAGGCTTCAAAGCTGCCTGGCAAGAAATGACCATCTGTTTCGGCATTGAAAGCGTTCCGGCCGAATAAGACATCAGCCATTCGTCGCTTACGCGCGCCGTGGAGTGTTCAGAGAGTGATGTCATAGGTTGTTTCCATGTTTTTCCTGAAGCCGCACGCGCATCCGACCAAGCGTATTGCGAATGCGACTTTTCACCGTTCCAAGCGCCAGCCCCGTTTGTTCGGCGATCTGGCTGTGGGTCAATCCCTCGAAAAAGGCGAGCTGGATGACCTTTTGTTGGTTCGGCTCGAGATTTGAGAGTTCCTCCCGTACGGCTTGGGCTGCACTGACCCCTTCTAGAATATCGTGGGGGCTTTCAACCGGTTCGTCGACCAGCGAGACCATCACATCCGGCGCCACCGGGATCATGCGATTTGTTTTTCGCTTGTGGTCAATCCATTTGTTTCGTGTGACGCCGAAGAGCCATGTCGAAAGACTTGCTTTTGACGCATCAAAAAGATGCGCCTTTCGCCAAACCACATCGAGCGCTTCTTGCACAATATCTTCCGACGTCATGCCGTTTTCGCCGCGCCCGATCAGCCAGCCTTTCAATCGCGGCGCATAATGCCGCGCGATCGTGGCAAAGGCCGCATGATCTCTTTGATCACGGACACGCGCCATGAGCTGCGAATCTTCAACCGCGCGGCCCGGCAAAGGCGTCACGATCTTGCTGGTCGTTGGCACGTGACGCTCCGGTATGGGCTTGGTCTCGTGCAGAGTGGCGGCTGAATAAGACATGCCCATGATACGGTCCAATCGCGCATCCAGATCATCGGCACCTTGTTTTCCCCTTCGTTTTTCCAAAGGAACAGCCTGAGCGGCAATTCTATAAAGATTTAAAGGGGTTAGGCCGCCTCGCGCAAGGCTTCAGATGCCGTTTGCCGCTGAAAAGTAATGCTTACGCGCCCGATTTCGATCCCGAATTTCGACACGATGGCCCGATTGAACAAGACATCCTCGGAATGGCGTATCAGCAGGTCGGAAAAATGGACATTTATGGCGTCGCCGCCGACCTTCAGCGGCACAACATAGGCCATGGCCGCGGCACTGCCCGCCAGGGTTAGCTCAACCGGGTCAGCCACATCGCTTGCCGTCGCTGTGTAGAGCCTATCGGACACTTTCGTGAACAGCCAAATCCGCTGGTCGGTCTGGCCATCGTCATAAATGAAGTCTTCGGTCAGCGTAATGGTCTCCCCGTCCCACTCCCAAGGATCTCAACCCGGAACTGTCGGCGCAATGTGCCGAACCGATCTTCGAACATGCCCCAAGCGGTGCTCCGGCCTTCGAAGAATTCTTCAAGGACGAAGGTCTGTTCTTCACCCCTAAACCGCTCCAAGGGATCCGCTGCACAAGCACTGACTAAAAACGACATAACAAGTATCGGCAGATGTCGGAGTTTCGCCATCACCGGCTTAGTGCGCCCATGCCCGGGAAGCGTCAGCGTCGGCCTCGGACAAAAACGCGAAAATTGTATCGGCGAGTTCTTGATCTCCTTCGGCGCGCAGCACTTCGGCTTGCACTTGCAGACAAGAATGCATGTCCAACACAGCGCTGTCATAGTTTTGGGACGCAAATTCAAATACCGACATGATGAGATCCTCCAAGATCATCTAAGTTATGCTCTGTATACGCGCGCGGTGGTAATTGGATCAGACGACTGAGTTCGTTAGTGCATCCCCGCTCATATGTAAGTAACTCATTCTGAAGGAGCTGGGGTCCTGACAGCTTCATACGGAATCGATCTGCCAATCAATGTGGTTTGTTACGATCGATCCAACCGCGCCTCAGCTCCGTAGTAGCTGGCATGAGCGATGCGATCGCGAAGATTTCAGGCGCTCTTTCCTCTGTACACATACAATTTGTTAGGAGTCCCATGTACATTCAAAACAGTTTCGGCCGGAAGTTTCTGGCCTGCGCCGCGATCGCCGGATCGGTCATTGTCGCATCTTACAGCGTTCAAGCCGGCCATCATGAGAGCGGCGAAGCACACAGCGCTGAAGCGAAAGCAGATATCGTCGATACGGCCATCGCCGCAGACGACTTCAATACGCTGGTAGCGGCCGTCCAAGCCACCGAGTTGGTCGACACGCTGAAGGGCGATGGTCCCTTTACCGTATTCGCGCCCACCGATGCAGCCTTTGCCGCGCTTCCGGAAGGCACGCTCGATAGTTTGTTGCTCCCGGAAAACAAAGATCAGCTCACGGCTATTCTGACCTATCACGTTGTGGCCGGAAAAGTGATGGCTGCTGACATCGCCGGCAAGGAAACCAGCGCAACCACGGTGCAAGGCTCCGACCTCGCCATCAATGCAACAGACGGTGTGAAAATCAACGACGCCAATGTCGTGACAGCAGACGTCAAGACGTCCAACGGCGTCATTCACATCATCGACAAGGTATTGCTGCCGGAATAGTGCTTTTGCGTATGTAAAGCACCGCGGCATGGACCGAACGCCAATTGCCCCCAGTTAAGGCGTTCGGTCCTTTCTTTTCCTCCAGGTCTAAGTTTCCTTCATCGCCCTTAAATCGCTACTGTTGGCAATACGACCGATCGCCTTGCAATCAGGGACCGGTAGCTTAGGGACATTCATATGAAACGCGCGCGCTCTTTTCTCTGTATACTGTTTTTCTGCGCCAGTACGCTTTCAGCAACCGCTGCCACGTTTCCGACAGTTGAGGCCAGCGACCTCAACAAGCGAGAAGTCACTCTTCCACAAGACCTGCCGGCAGAACGCACGATTGTTATGATGGCTTTCCTGCGTGAACAGCAGGAGGATCTCAACACGTGGATCTATGGCATGGAGCTAGACGAAGCCTTCAAGAACCAATGGGTCGAACTGCCCGTTCTGAGCAGGGGTGCACGGCTTTTCCGTGGTTTCATTGATGGCGGCATGCGGTCTGGCATCACAAGGATTGAGGACCGCGCGCGCACCATTACCATCTATGAAAATCGAAAAAAGTTTTTGGCCCCGCTTGAGATCGAAAAAACCGATCGCGTTTACGTCATGGTGGTTGAGCGCAATGGTGATGTCCTTCTAACCATTGAAGGAACCTATACAGAAGAAGGCGCAGCACAGATCCGCGAGGTGATGGCGCAATAGGCATCGCGCAATCTGTCGGTTGCCGACAAGAGGCGACTTGTTTATCGTCCGCGTCCAACTCTTCCCCCCGCCCAGAACGAAGGACGCAACGATGGCTTTTGGACACGACACCACAACCGACGAAGTTCTTGAAGGCATCGACCTCAACGGAAAACGCGCTTTGATCACCGGCGCCTCCGGCGGATTGGGCGAAGAAACGGCGCGGGCGCTGGCTTCAAAGGGCGCGGCCGTGACCATTGCGGCACGCGACATGGGCAAGGCAGAAGCGGCTGCGGCCCGCATCAAAGAAGCGACGGGCAGCGCTAAGATTGATCTGCTTGAAGTCGAGCTGTCCAAACCTGCGAGCGTGCGCAAGGCCGCCGCCAAATACCTTGACCGTCGTAGCGCGCTTAATCTGCTCATCAACAATGCCGGTGTCATGGCCTGTCCGCTGGAACGCACACCAGAAGGATGGGAGATGCAATTTGCCACCAACCATTTTGGGCATTTCCTCTTCACCTGTTTGCTGACCCCAGCGCTGAAGGCCGGCGCGCCGGCACGCGTAGTGAATCTCAGTTCTGCCGGACACCGCCTCAGTGATGTGGACTTTGATGACCCTCATTTCGAGAAGCGCGACTACGACAAATGGGTTTCTTACGGCCAATCCAAAACGGCGAACGTGTTGTTCTCGGTTGCACTCAATAAACGTTTGAGCGGCGAAGGCATCACCGCGAACGCGGTGCATCCGGGCGGCATTCAAACCGACCTTGGACGCCATCTTGTTCCCGAAGACATTGAAGCTTTGATGAGCCGGCGAGGTGGCGGCGAATTTCAGTTCAAGACCATTCCCGCAGGCGCAGCGACCAGCGTTTGGGCCGCCACCGCTGCCGAGCTTGAGGGCCGCGGCGGCCTTTATATGGAAGACTGTCATGTCGCTGAAATCGCCGATGAAGGTTTCGGCGTGCCGGGCGTTGCCTCCTACGCGCTTGATGAAGCCAGTGCCGAAAAACTCTGGTCTCTGAGCGAACAGGCCTTGGGCGAAACGTTCAGTTTGGGATGATACATATCCCGTGACAACGGCCGGCAATACAGGCGTCTGCAACGGATTTGTTCCGACAGTCAGACACAGGCCAGGCCCATCACCGCATTCCAAACGAACTGTATCTGAACCCATAGACCCGCGAGTGGATAGCCGGAATAAATCCGGCTATGACGCATTAGATGAATAGTACTTCCAACTCAGCGTTTTTATTGCGCCCCGCCGCGGCGAAGGACGTTGACGCACTGCATCACCTGTTCAGCCTGCCCGACGTCTATCGGTATCTGGCTGACGGCGCGGCACCGCCGCGATCCGTTTCCGAAGATTGGGTTGAGATGAGCGTGCGGGACTTCGCGGAACACGGCATCGGGCTGTGGCTTCTCATGGACGGCGCCAAGTTGGCCGGCGCCGTACGCATGGAAATCCGGCAGGAACCCTGGACTGCGGAATTGTCTTATCTTCTACACCCGGATTATTGGGGCCGCGGCCTTGCCACACAGATGAGTTGGAGTGCCATTCGACGCACATTTGAAGGGCCCTTCGATCAAGTCATCGCCGGTGTCGATGGCCCCAACAAGGGTTCTGCTGCCGTGGCCAAACGGCTGGGCATGCGCCCCTTCAAAGATGTCGACTATCCAACCGGGCCCGGAAAGGAATATGTGCTTAAGAAGTCTGCCCCTTCACCTCAGCCTGAACCGGCACTGATTTCATTCTCGGACATCAAATGAAAGTCGATGTTCCTTTCGCACAAGCGCACCGATAAAGTAATTTAAGTGTTGCTGTCCTCGTGTTTGACACGAGTCCCTAGAGAGAGCTGCTCTGGGCCCCGAAAGATCCATTGGGGGCCAAGCCCGAAGGCAACACAGGACTCAGCTTGAGCAATGTCTAAGCGGCGTGTTCCACTTAGAGTATTCCATTTCGTTTGCGAAATTAGATACGAAGACGACGAAGTAGCTTGCTATCGCAATGGTCAGTAAACGCGTCATCCTCGTGGATGCGACGGTCCATACTCCTTGAGACTAAACGTCCAAGAACGGCTGCCTTAACCGAAGGGAAACTGCCTTATTGGGCTTCAACTAGATTTGTGCTTGTTTCCTTCAACATTCTCCTCTGTCGACGGATCGGACGCAAATACCGCCTGTGCAAGATATTTGTTGGGCCAAGAAATCCTCGCCCGTTCTTCAAAGAGAAATGGAATCGAAATCGTGATGACGCGGATATCACCCTGCAGTTTCGATTTTTTGGCTATGTCGCGAATGCCATTAGCCTGAATACGGATCGCTTCAAATTCATCAATGTTCGGTGCACAAGCATCCGGCATTTTGATTGTCACACTAACGTTGCTATGTGCGTACATACCGGCCTGAAGTTCAATGTAAGGCTCTTCGCAATCGTATTCACCTTCATACTTTGCCGTCGCTTCCCTCTCAAGTACGAGGTCCTTGAAATATGGCACTCTCCTTAGGCCTTCGATTGAAAGAAACCAAACAGGTACGTGTTTTAACAACCAACTGTATGGTAGAGGTATCGTGAAGTCTTGAATTACCTCCACACCATTACCGGAACGCCCATAGACCTTTTTTTCGAACGTAAGAGGCGTCCCACCAATACTGTTAGCTGACAACTCTATTGATTCTCGAGGAATTTTCGCGCCTGGGTTGGAAGGCGTTGAGTTTTGATAGTATGCGGAGACATCTGGTTTGTTGACCCGAAAACGCTGCACTCTTGTCAGAGTCGCTACTCCGCCACTGGGCTCATCGAGTTCCAACACGAGAGAGCTGGTTATGAGAGTAATTGGATTGCGTCGATACCTATAATTTGAATACTGATTATAAATAATTGCCGTCAACAAAATCAGACCCAGTACACGTACCAGCCAACCACGGAATTCAGACCTGTCAAAAAAGCTCTCGAAAATGCAAGTAATCCAGTTTCCAGAACATGATTGATTCTGGTCGAACAAGACCGATGACATCAGTATCAGACTCGCCAAAGCCATAAACCACTGAAAGAGCTTTTGATTCTGGCGCATAAAAAAACCCCCGCAAACTAAAGGCGGGGGCAATCTACAATAGATGTATACGTCTTTCAGCGCAACTCTAAAGTGTTTCAATAGAACGTGTCATAACTTAACCTCAATTAACAGGACGCCCTCCAACGAGTTAGACAACATCGAAAGATCTCTCAATTGTGTCAAAATGTTGGACAAGTCTGGGAGCATTCCTGATCCTAGTTAAATCTAATATATTGACGATTCACTTCATTTCCAGGCTTGACATGCTGTCATGGTATACAGTCGGTTATCGAAAGCTGATGACCACACCAAAAATTAATTGCAGCACGGCAATGCCATGAAATGCAACAAAAAAGTGAATCAGCCTTTACAGGGTCGATCGAACACGTGACGTGATTTTGTTTTGGAACTAAATGATACTGACTCTGATGTCATGAATAGACACGGCTACAATTCTAGTTGTTACTTGCGGCACGCCCTTTATTGACTCTTGAAAACAGCCAGCACCCGAACGGTGCAGCCCTTGTCATTCCTCTCATTGGGTAGCGTATAATTGAACTCACGGCACCCCCGCTTTCTCGAGACCTGCGATGTAGGCTTCAAGCTGATCTTGTTGTTTCAGATAGAACAGATGCTTGCGGGCGAAGGCTTGGCTGAATTCCGGTTTGATCTTGGCGAGTTGTTCGCGGGCGGTTTTGATTTGGCCTGCATCCCCCACATACCCCAACGCCGCTACTAAATGCGCTGTGGCCCAATACTGAGCATTTGGGATTTGCACCGCCTTGCGCGCCCATTGAACCGCCTCTGCATATTCGCCGCGGAACAGATGCGCGAGCGACCGGTAAGAGAAAAAGGCCCAGCGAAACGGATCGTGGGGGCTGAGACGGATGGCCATTTCGAATTGTTCGATCGCTTCATCAAGCCGGCCTTCATAAGCCAATGAATCCCCAAGGCCGCAATAGGTTTGGGCAAGGCTTGGGTTCAAATCGACCGCATGTTCCAAACTGTCAATTGCCAAATCATATTCGCGCCGCGCGAGGTATACGCGTCCGATTGTGAAGAAAGCATTGGCGTCTTGGTCGTCAAGCTCGATCGCTTTTTTGGCGAGCGCGAGCGCTTCGTCCATACGCGCACCCTCAGGCTCGGCATCGAAATAGACCATGCTGAGTATGATGGCATAAGCCAATCGAGAATAAGCGCTTGAGAAATCCGGATCGCGATCGGTCGCTTGGCGCAGCAGATCCTGTGCGCGCAGATTGGCATCAGGCATGAACTTATAAAATTCCACACACCCCAACTGATAAAGATCCCAAGCGCCGAGATTTTTGCGCGGGCGCCGTTCGGCTTTTCGCTGTTCACTCAGGCCGAGTTCCGCTTCGATGCGTGCCGTCACCAATTCGGTGATTTCATCTTGGAGGTCAAAGATATCGACAATGTCGCGGTCGAAGCGTTCGGACCAAACACTCTGTTCGGTTTCCGCATCAACCACTTGCACTGAAATGCGCGCCCGTGTGCCCGCTTTACGCACGCTGCCCGTTACAATGTAATTGGCTTCCAGCTTGCGTCCAATGGCACGGATGCCATCAGCGGAATTCCGAAAGGCGAATGCCGAGTTGCGCGCAACGACCGTCAGCCACCGGTTTTTCGACAGGGCCGTTGTGATATCCTCCGTGATACCGTCGGAAAAATAATCTTCGTCCGGATCACGGTTGAGATTTTCAAAGGGTATGACGGCAACTGATGGCTTGGAGGATGCCGGTCCGACGACCTCTTCCTTTAATGGCGGAGTCGATGTTGGGGCGGATTGGGATTCGATGGTGGCAACAAAACGAAACCCGCGGCCATGCAGAGTGCGGATCGTGTGTTGCGCGGTGCCGTTATCGCCAACAGCCTTACGCGCGGCTTTGATCTGACTGCTAAGGGCTGTTTCCGACACAATGCGGCCCTGCCAGATGTGATCGAACAGCTCAGATTTCGTGACCGTGCGGTCTGCATTGCGCGCGAGATAGACCAGCAAATCGAAGACCTGGGGTTCCACCGCAACCCCCACGCCGTTTTCACGAAGTTCATAGAGCGCGGTGTCGATCTCAAACGCGCCAAACCGAATAACGGAATCGCTTTCTGACAACAGTTGCACACGATAGGCTTCAATCGGGCGCGTCATGTTCTTGACCTTCTGCTCCCCCAACGCCACGAACGACACCCCGACCTTGCCCGTCACATGGTCGTGGATCTGTTTGGACAGGGTGATGCCGCCGATGGGGGCAATGCTTTCGAGCCGGGCCGCAACATTGACGCCGTCTCCATAAATGTCATCGCCTTCAACGATGACATCTCCTAAATGCAGTCCAATGCGCAAAGGCATGAGCGATTCTTGACTTCCGCCAGCCTCGTTGTTGGCAGCCGCCGCTCCTCGTTGAATTTCCACTGCACAATTAAGGGCGCCGACAACGGAAGAAAATTCAACCAAGGTTCCGTCGCCCATCAATTTGACGACTCTGCCCGCGAAACGCGCAATAGCGGGATCAACGATGTCGGCCCGCAGGGACTTTAGATGCGCCAGCGTGCCTTCTTCGTCGCCCTCCATCAAGCGGCTGTAACCGACAACGTCCATCGCCATGATGGTTGTCAGCTTGCGTTCCATGATCTTGTGATCCCCGAATGATCTTTTTGGTCCGATGCCGCTTGGGCCGGAAACGGATTATAACAACGTCCCGGCACGGTGGTGCAATGAGGTTCGCTTAGTCTTCCCGATATTTGTCGAACAAAGCCGTAGAGACGTAGCGTTCCGCATGGCTCGCCAACACCGTCACCACCGTTTTGCCCTTCATTTCCGACCGGGCAGCAACGCGCATGGCAACGGCCAAGGCCGCCCCTGACGAAATACCGGCCGGTATCCCCTCCAGCTCCGCGGCTTCACGCGCCGTTTCAATCGCTTCTTCATTGCTGACAAGCTCAATGCTGTCAATTAAGTCCGTGTCCAGAACGTCCGGTACAAATCCGGCGCCGATTCCCTGGATCATATGCGGGGAATGTTCCCCGCCGGAAAGAACCGGGCTGTTTTCAGGCTCAACTGCGATGATTTGAATATCAGGCTTGCGGGCCTTCAAAACCTCGCCCACGCCCGTGAGCGTGCCCCCTGTCCCAACACCCATCACCACCGCATCGACCACCCCATTTGTGTCAGTCCAAATTTCTTCCGCCGTTGTGCGCCGGTGAATCTCGGGGTTGGCGGGATTGCCAAATTGCCAGGGCATCACTGCCCCCTCCGTTGCGGCGATGATTTCGTTGGCCTTTTCGACGGCGCCGTTGATACCCTTTTCCTTGGGCGTCAGCGCCAGTTCGGCGCCAAAGATTTTCATCAGCATACGGCGCTCAATCGAAAAACTGTCCGGCATCACCAGAATGCAGCGATAGCCCTTGGCGGCGCAAGCGAACGCCAAGCCGATGCCCGTATTGCCCGACGTTGGTTCGACGATCACGCTGCCGGGGCCGATCGTGCCGTCCGCCTCCATCGCTTCCAGCATGGAAACAGCGATGCGGTCTTTCACCGACGAAATTGGGTTGAAGAACTCCAGCTTCGCCAGCACTTCGCCCACACAACCATGCTTGTCTGCCAGTTTGCCAACGCGCACAAGGGGCGTATTACCGATGGTCTCCAAAATGGAATCATAGACGCGGCCACGTCCGGGTTTGTCGAAGATCAATCGTCTGGATTCTCTGGATTCTGGGGCATTCATTTTTTAGCCTCTTTATGCGTATTGAAATTGTCTGGCATCTATCCCGGATTGGTGCCTCTGATCACCCAAGAGGAGCTTGGCATCACGATTCCTTCCGTGCTCATCTTCTGTTGATTGATCGCCACTGCCAAGGCGCGTTCGATGTCGTCCCGCTTCTGTTCCGCCAGTGCACCAGCTTCACGAAAAACTTCACCGGCAGGGCCAATAGCCAACTGAAAATCGATGGCGTCTTGCACATCGTTACCCACCAGCACCGGCGCGTCGACGCGTACAAAAGAAATATCGGTGTATCCAGCCACTTCCATCATCGTCCGGGTAGCTTGTTCGGAGGCCATCGAGAAAGGACCCGGTCCGCAAGTCTGTGCGTCGTCGCCGGGTTGGGGAAGAAATTCAAGAACAATGTCTTTTGCCATAGACAACCAAGGATTATCAGCGCGCTCGCGCCACACAATGTGGACCATGCGGCCACCAGGCCGCAGTGCCTTCCGCATATTGCGCAAGCCCGCAACCGGGTTCGCAAAAAACATGGTCCCGAAACGGGCAAAGACAAGATCGAAATCTTCATGTGGCAAGGCGAATTCTGCATCGCCGCGCTGAAACCTGACATTCGTCACACCGGCTTCATCCGCCGCGGACCGCGCGTCTTGCAAAAAGGCATCGCAACAATCAACACCAACCACCTGCCCCGCCGGACCGACACGGGCCGCAAGTTGCAACGCCGTATCCCCAAAACCGCATCCCACATCCAGAACACGATCGCCCGCATTGACAGGCAAATTGGGAAACACCGCCTCACTATGCTGGGTCAGCCCGCCAACCAGGACATGCTTGAAACGGATGAATTTGGGCGCCAGCACGTCATTCCAAAATTGCACAAAGGGTGTATCGGCATCGGCGCTTTCGGTTGTCGTTAGGGCAGCTTCGGTCATGTTTGTCTCCTTCTAAAGGGTGTCTTGAACTGGGGCGGCTGAGCTTTGCTGTGCCTTTGACAAAGCTAGGGGCGCGCCACCCGCGATGCTTGGCCGAACCCTGAGGGAAATCTGGATAAGTACTGGGGAAGTCCTGGAAACTGGGCCTTTCGGCATGATTCCGGCATTGTCAGGCTGACGCCCACGACTCCCTGAGTTAGACGAAAGACACCCCAAAACCCTCAAGAGAAAGAGCAACACCTCTTGAAATCCAAATTATTTTTATTAATTCTAATTATTATTATCATCTTAGGGTTGAACCATGAGGGAACTCGCAAAAACGCTTTCTTTCGCAGTGCTGCATTTCGGTGTCGGGTTCGGCGTGACCTATGCCTTGACAGGATCAGTTGCGATTGCAACCGGGGTGGCGCTCATAGAACCGGCCGTCAATACTGTTGTCTTCTATTTCCATGAATGCGCCTGGTCGCGCTTGGACGAGCGGTCCGGCTTTGGGGCCCCCACTTTGGCGACCTGATCGGCTCCTCCGGTGAGGGCCGAGCGAAGCTGTGACGCCGGTCACGTCCGGGTGAACCACGGCGCATTGTGCCGGAATTTCCGTGACTAACATCACATCACCGTCACGTTCGCCATGCAACGGTGAGGACGTGGTCGCTTGCTCGAGTCGTCCTTACCGGCTCCCCAATCATCGCTGGTTTTGCTGGCACGGGTGAGCGGCCCGCTCTTGTCATCCGACGGCGGCGGCGGCTTGATGCCAACTATGTGGGCGTCAAGTTTGCCGTTTGCCCGCCCCGTCTAAAGAGGAATGCGCCCTATAACATCATCCTTCGGCCACATTTCTTGGTAGCCTATAGATGGTTAATGTGAATTTGGGGTGGGGGCGACAAGGCCGGATGAGGCCAGTTAGAAGAATGCGGATAATTGCAGCGCTGACAAACGCTGGAAGTGATCATGAAGGATCGCGGGGCAATAATGAATGCCGCTGGATGGTTAACCACTTTCACAGGTCATCCGTACACCGCATTTGATGGTCTTGAAATTGGCGCGCAGATCGTTCCTTATCTCAACGATGTATTTGAAACTTGTTGCGTGCCTTGACCGATGCCCGCGTATCTGGGAGCGAAAGATCAATGAAAGAACGTGACTTAACAGTCCCACAAAGACTGATGTTGCTGGCGGTCAACGAAAAGACAGGACGCATCAGCGGCAGCTATCTCGAAACGGCGCTCGGCGGTGCCGCCCTCGCGGAGCTGATGTTTCAAAAAGTTATCGCAACCGGCGATGGAAAGGCCACCAAGTTGCGGCTCGCCACACCCTTTGCCGGTGACGATCGCGTTCTGAAACGCAGCCTTGAGGCGATGAGCTCAACCGGACTCGGCGCGCAACGCGAACGCCGCGTTTCACGATTGCTGAACGCCGTCAATAGCGAACACCAGGCTCTGCGGGATGACGTGTGTGCGCAATTGGTCGAGATGGGGGCCTTTACGCAAGATACCGAAAGATTCTTTTTCTTCTTTGACCGGACGATTTATCCACACAAGAATCCTGCCTTGGCAACAGAATTGAAAGCACGGCTTGAAGCGGGCTTGTTTGAAGAGGGTCCCTTAAGTGATCGCGACTGTGTGACCATCGCGCTCGCCCAACAAACCGATCTGCTGCGCGCTCATTTCAGTTCTCTTAGGCTTCATCAGCACCGCAACCACATCCGGAAAATCGTCAACGGCCAACATATTGCTTCCGGGGCGACAAAGAACATCATCGATGCGATGAAGGTCGCGGCTATGACGACGCCACTTTTGGCGGCAAGCGCAACCAGCAGCGGATAAGAACGCTCGGTTAAAGAAAAAGTAGTTCGAGATACTCTGCGTTATTGACCTGACGGAACTCTAAATTGGCGCCGTGTCCAATTTTGTGTGTCTGGGTGAATATTCGACCGTCACCCACTCTCAATCAATGAAAACTGAACAGGCCCATCTGACTCAGATTACAGCACAAGCGAGACAGCCAAGACCTTTGATCCATTTAGCCTGCTCCCATCGTGCAGATTCGAAAACAACGTCTGATTACGTCAACTATACAACACTCCTTTTTCAAATTAGTCTTGATACAACAACAAGTAGGTATGCATGCCGAAGTTGACGAGGGTGGCGAATGCAGAGAATGGGGTTCTTTGGAAGACTTGAGTGGCTTGCATTGGTTCTGGGCGGCATCACCGCACTCGCTGTTGGAGCGCCACTAGCATTAATTATCGCCAATGAAATGCTCACCAATAGACTTGTTGTCGAGAAGTTCTCCGTTCCGAAAGAAATGAACGAGAGTGGATTGAGTGGTGAGTACGCTGCAAAATCGATCGTGCATCATATTCGTCGTTTCCAAGAAGCTGCGCGTCTCGATTCAGGTTTGACGGACCTAACGGCAAAGGGCCAAGAAGTTGATCTTGAACTGGAGATAAAGCCTATTCACTCTGTAGATGTTGCAATCAGCGACTTCTCAATTGTAAATCTCACCTCGGTTGTGAAGGGAATTGTTTGTGATGCAGATCCAAGAGTAAGTGCCTATGTAAGGCGAATGAACGATCGTTGCGACAATGAGCCTTGCTATCAACTCAGATATACAATTGAGGACACCGAGATCCATGCCGAAAAGGTGGAGAAATTTCGGCTGGATGAAATTGAAAATGTGCTTTTGGTCGCCGCCAAACGCATATTAGGACACGTTGATCCGATTGCGTTGGTTGCCTATTTGCACTATTCCGAAAAACTCACGGAATTGGATAAGGCCGAACTCCAATTCTATCGCGAGTCCACAGCCAAGAAACTGAACGGACGAAACCGGATTTTCGGCAACCATATGCTGGGCATACTCGATTTCCGCAGCGGCAATTATCAAGCCTCCATCAATTCATATAGCCGGGCAATAGAGCTGGGACCGGAGTTTGCGAGGTCATACGCAAACAGAGCATTGGCACATTGGCGGCTTGGTAACAAAGAAGCGGCTGAATTTGACTTCGAAAAGGCAATTGAACTTGCCTTAACCGTGCAGGAAAAGTCCGCATACCTGGTGAACTACGCTGGTACACTAGCTGAAGATGGAGACAACATACAAAAGGCAATTGACCTATTTGAAAGAGCTGTTGAGGAAGACCCTCAAAATCACAACGCACACTTTGGTTTGGCGTTTACCTATACATCGATCAGCGAGCACACGTTAGCCATAGAGTCCTATACGAAAGCAATCGATACCTATACGGGCTCATCCGATACAACGTTAGGTCACCTGCTTGGAAATCGCTGCTGGGAATACTACAAGATTGGCAAACTGGCAGATGCGCTTTTGGATTGCGAGGCCGCAGTACAGACATTTCCTAACCAGCAAAACATCATTCACAGCTATGGAAAAGTCTTGGAAGAGGCGGGAGATCGAAAGGCTGCGATGTCACAATACGAACTGGCCTGTGATCTTTCGAGAGCTAGCAATGAAGAAAATCCTACATATTGTGATGACTATGAAAGGATAAGCGATCGTTTCGAGCGATAACGAGAACGATGAGCTGAAACGACACAGCAGGCAAAAGCGAGTCTATCGCAAAGAACCGTTCCGAGCTTCCCTTTGCGATCATGTTCTGACAGTTGCTTGCGGTGGCAAACGCAACCAGCAGCGGATAGGTCCCTGGCTTCGCGACGACAAGTCGATCGCCTACGGATTAACTTTAAGTCGGAAGCACTGTGAATGACTGGGCGTGTCAGCCGGTGATTTCAATGCCATTGAGTTCGGCGGCAGCGAGGGCGCATCCTTCGCAAAGCAGTTTGATCTGAGCGAATTTGCCGGTCTTTTCGTCCCATTCCCCGCCGTGGCGTTCCAAATAGTCGTCGCAGGAGGTACACCAAGCATTGATCTGGTGTTCATCGTCACGAGACCAGTAATAGCCGCAGGCCTTGCCGGTTTGGAGTGACTTGAAAATGTGCTGGCACACATAGGCACACGGCTGTTCACCGTGAGACGCGCAATTTAGCTTGTTGCTTGCCATGTTTTCGCGAAGTTCTTCTGTTGTTGATCCGCTGGCTGGTCGTGCACTCTACATCATCTTTCTGCACTCAATCCAACACCAAATGTTTCGATTGAATGTATGTTGCTCTAGCGCCCGCCAGCGCCACATTTTTTGTCTGTTTCATTCCATGATGGGAGCGCCGCGCCCCTACTTTCCCATTCGGCGGGGTAAAACCGATAGCAGACCCCACGCTGACCGTCTGCTGTGCGCGCAAACACAACCGCTTCCATACATCCCAATTGACAGGTCGCGGTTCCATCACAGAACTTGTTCATCACAATGCTGTTTGCGAACACGAATGTGTTCTTGCTTTCGGTTATCATGCTCTCTTGATCAAGAAATGCTTCCAGATCATTGAATTTATATTCTTTGTACGGATGTCTTTCCGAGAACAGTTCGCGTGTCCGGGCAATCCGTGTTTTGCCTTCGTAGTGTTTTTGAAATATTTGAGCCGGTACATCTTTGCTGCCCAGGAGTGCTGCGAATATTTTGCCCGCCTTCTTAGCCTCAGCCTTTCCTGCATCGGAAAGCGTGTCCGTCCATGTGTCACCGTCCTTGAGCCGCGCCGTATGACGAAAGGCAAACACATAGCCGCCCTTCTCCATTACTGCTTGCTTGAACGCGGCATGCTCGGTCGCATTCAGGGCGCTCAACAAGCTACAGTCCGCTGCATTCGCGGCGGTGCCAAGAGCCATCCAAAGCGACACGCCGATCAAGAAATGTATCAATAGAGGGCGCCAAATGCGCTGGCTGGCTCCAGTCGGTTCCATTCCGCTTCTCCGCATATCTTATCTGGCGCGCAATTTATCACATGATGGCTCTGACGTCCGCCGCTTTACAACCCTACTCTGTCAGATCATGTCTATTCCACGGCTTGAGGACGAGCGGCTTGGAGGGGGACCGGCGGTTTGTTTCGGGCGATGGCCGCGCCGGGCACGAAACTCAGCAGAGAGATGGCCGCGCCGACGCCAAAAATCATTGGTAGACTGATGATTGTACTGGGATAGGCGAGCAGTACGCCAAACAGGCTGATGCCGAATGAAGCACCCACTTGACCGCCCAGGCGGCTAACACCGGACGCCGTACCAAAAATGGATGGCGAAACCGCGCTGGCAATGATTGTGTTGATCGGTGGCAGCGCAAAGCCATGACCAACCCCCTGCCAGAGCAAGCCAAGGATAACGATTTCAATACTGCTTAAATAAATACCGGCACCGACCACTGCGAGCCCGCCGGTTTGCAGCAAGATGCCCAATTGCACACAGAACCGCTCGCTTCGCCATCCGGAGATCTTACCGGCGACCGGCGACGCAAAAGTAAGGGCCGCTGTCCGCACCAGCATGAGGGAGGCCGCCAAAGAAATCGAATAGCCGAAATGATCGATCAGCACGAGCGGCGTTGCGATCAACGCGCCCGTATAGGCAAGCTGCAAAAAGAAGTACGCGATGACGGGTGTGTTGAAATTGCGGATCTGAAACAGGCGCGGCGGCACGATGGGGTTGGCCACATTGCCTTCATAGTGAAAGAACGCGGCAAGACCGATTGCCCCGGTAATTGCAATGCCAATGCGCAGGGAATCCGACACGCCCTCTTCCGACAAGGAGCCAATCACAAACAAAATACACATAAGCGCGCCAAGCAGAATGATATTGCCGACATGATCAAAGACGGCCGGACTACTTTGTGTTTCCGGCAGCACCCGCGCAGCCAGAATCCAAGCGAAGACCCCCGCCCCTGCTTGAATAAGAAAGACCGATTGCCACCCGAACCAATCGACACAGGGCCCACCCAAGACCAAGCCAAGCGCGGCCGAGCCCGGCGAGCTCATCGACCACCAACTGATTGCTTGGGTCCGGTGCTCTTCAGGATAGGTGTGAAGCAACAGCGCCATGGCTGACGGCCCCGTCGCGCTTGCCAGCACAATCGAGAGGACCCGAAACGCGATCAACGACCAGATGTCCCACGCCACCATGCAGAGCCCGGCGAACACAGACGAACCGATAATGCCCCACAGAAAAAGACGCCGATGTCCGTACATGTCGCCCAACTTGCCCAAGACCGGTAAGGCGGCGGCCGAAATCAACATGGGCGCAGAGACGGTCCAAGCCACCAGCCCTTCGCTGACACCAAAATCCTCTGCGATCACACCAAGGGCGACCGTTATGATCGTGAAGGGAAAACCCGTTGCCAGCATGCCCACCATGGCGGCAATCAAGACCCGCCGCGCTTGGCGCCGGTCGAAGGATGAGGGCTCAGAGGATGTCATTTGGAGAGACGGGTGCACTTCTCTGGTACAAAGTGAAACCGCGCCCCAGCCTGTTGGGCCGAGCGCGGCGCTCACTTGTCTAGACTCGTTCACGCCACATGCCAATGGCGTCCGTCACCGCCCGGCGTTGACATATTTCCTTGGCCAGATCACCGCACGCTAAGTCTTTCCGCCCGCAAAGAGGGCCGCTATCTTGCTCCCAAGACAGAAACTAAAAATTCAAGGAAAGACACTATGAAACGCCTCGAGGGAAAAGTTGGATTGGTAACGGGCGGGGCCTCGGGCCTCGGGACCGGGATGGCGCAGCGTTTTGTCGAAGAAGGCGCCCAGGTCGTGATTACTGACGTGGACGAGGCACGCGGCCCCAAAGTTGCTGCCGAAATCGGCGCCACCTTCAAAGCGCAGGATGTGACCAGCGAGGCCGAATGGGAATCGACGATCAGCGGTATACGCGAACAATTCGGCCACCTTGATATCTTGGTGAACAATGCGGGCATTTTTACATCCTGCCCGGTGGACGAAACGCCGCTTGAAGATTTTCAGCGTGTGATGAATGTGAATGTCAACGGCGTGTTCCTCGGGTGCAAGCACGGTTTACGGGCCATGAAGCAAAATCCAGGTGGACCGTCCGGGTCAATCATCAATCTGAGTTCGGTAACGGGGCTGCGCGGCCAATTGGGCGGTGCCGCCTATACATCCAGCAAAGGCGCCGTCCGTCTGCTGACGAAAACCGTGGCATTGGAAAACGCCCCCAACGGCATTCGGTGCAATTCAATTCATCCAGGTGTGATCGACACGCCGATTATGGATCCGATTTTCGCCGCGGCGCCCGATGCGGATGCCCTGCGCAAACAGATCGAAAGCACATTGCCGATCGGCTATATGGGCGATCCGGCCCGTGACATTGGCAACATGGCCGTGTACCTGGCGTCGGACGAAAGTCTTTATCTCACCGGCACTGAAATGGTCGTCGATGGCGGCATGACCATCGGCCTGCCGAGCTAGAGCGTTTCTGTCTTAGACTGGTTCCTGGAAAAAACGTCATTGCGAGATGACGCGCAACGTCATCGAAGCAATCTCTATCGCTCCACGAAAACGATCCTTCGAGATGGCCACGCGGACGTTCATCGCTTTCTCGAAGCTCCACCGGAGCTTCGAGATCCGATCTTTGATCGGACCAGCAATTCACTCCGCTCGCCATGACGAAGACGGGTGGTGAACTGAGTTGATGGCGGAGTAATGCAACTCGGAAAAGCTCCGACACAATTCGGTCCCTTACCGAAACCTCATGCGTCTCCCAACAGGCCGGAGAGGTTACGGTGAAAGTGCGTAATCGCCCCTTCGAAATGGCCAAACGTAAAAACGTCGTTGGCTTCCGACTCGATGCTTTTCTGGATCGAAGTGACCAAGGCTATGTCTTCCAGCGCGCCTGTATCTGAGACGAAGGACGCATCGCGCTTGGCGCGTTCAACGGCATCGGCCCCGCCCTGCCGATTGGTCAACTGATAGACGGTGATCGCAGTGTGCTTCAAATCGACTGGCGACAAAACAACGATATTCGTGTGGTTAGACAGAACCGTAACAAGCGTGTTCGGAAACAGGTGATAGACATAAGTCAGCTTACCATCAACGGTGCGTGACTTGGCGGGCACGTCTTTCAATTTTTCGATGCGCCGAAACGGGAAGGTAACACGCGCGTTCCGGCCGCACGTTTCGACGACATTCAAATTATCATACCCGTACGGATAGAAGGTCTCGGGATGGGCATATTTGATGTGATAGCCCTCCAAGAAACTTTCCAAATGCACTTTCCAATTGGCGTCGATCACCGACTGGCCGCTTTGAAGAAGGTGCTGATCATCGGAAAGCAGATCAGAAACGCCGGCCAATGCGTCATCAGACTCATCGGTTTCGTGAAGCTGTACGAAAACGAGCCCGCCTTGTTCCATGGTTTTAACTTCGACAAGTCCTTTCTGCGTTTTATCGAGCCCCGGAAATCCATCTTCATGCGGCACGGATTGAAGAGGACCGTCAAGGCGGTAGGCCCACCCATGATAAGGGCAAACGAACGCTTGCGTGCAGCCTTCGCCGCTGACAAGTTGCGCGCCACGATGCCGGCAGGCATTTTTAAAGGCACGCACAACACCATCTTTGCCGCGCACAACGATCAAGGGTGTTTGCGCAACGGTCGGGGAAATGTATGAGCCGATATCCTTCAGCGCGGCCGACGGACAAACAACCGTCAAGGCCTTCTTGAACACCTCCATCTCTTGGGCGAACCGTTCGGTAGACAGATAGTGATCGACCGGCTCTTGCCACACTCTATCCGTCCGGTCCGTTGTCCCCTTATCAACATGAGTGAGAATTCTCTCGGCAACTTCCGTGTCGGACAAAAACTGAGCCATGTTCCGTTCCTTTCGAAGAGAAGCCCCTCAAGCTCATCATATTTTTGAAATGGAGTCAAAAATTTTTGAATGAACTTCAATTTCTATCGTGATACCTTGCGTCATGTCCTCTATTCATCTCCCCATCACACCGAAAGGCAGAGCCACCGTTGAGCGGCTATTGGACGCCGCACGGCAGGTCGCGCTGTCGTCCGGAGGCACGATCGAAATCGCGGATGTAGCCGCCAAGGCCGGCGTCGTTCCCAGCCTGGTCAACCGATATTTCGGTTCTAAGTCGGGGCTCATCGTCGCCTTAGTCGATGATTATTTTGACCGGTTTCATCAGGAAGTGATGGAAACCGACTTTCAAAAGTATGGCACGTGGGCGCAATCCGAACGCCGCCGGCTGGAGGCGGGTGTCCGGTTTCACTATCGCGATCCCCTGTCCGTCATCATCCATGGACAACTTACACGAGACGCGGAAGTTGCCCGACGCGAAGCCGAACGGGTTGCCGATGTGGTGGACCGCGCGGCGCGCAGTATTCGTAAAGCACAAAAGGCCGGGGAGCTCCCCACCAGCACAGATCCGGGTATGGCCGGCGCGGCAATGTTTGGCGCCATGCGGTTGGTCCTGGTCGAAGCGTTAAGTCGCAAGCCACGGCCAAGCGCGGACCGTGTTATCGACTTCCTCTGGCGCCATGTGGCGGCCTTGGTTCAAATCGAGCCGGGCCCTACCAAGATCTAATTCGACGGGGTATGAGGCGCACCGCGCACATGCTCCCCGTGTCCCTCCTCACCATCACGTTGCATAACGCTCCCGCGTTCGAATTGCGGCCGGCCGTTCATAACAACGCGCAAGCCATCCGGAGACATGATTGTAGCGGGACAGATTGCACACCGAAGCCCGTGACGGCGACAACACGCCCGCAACATTAAGATCACCAACCGTAAAATGCGCAGCGCACAACCAATCACGCGTTGACAAATGCCGGTCTAATACCTCCAGCGCTTTGTGTACCCACATTTCCGCCTGTGGTGTCAGCCTCATACCGGGCGTGTCATATCGCAATTCGCGCTGGACCCATGGCTCCAAATGACCTTGTGCCCACAAGGTCCACCGGATCACTTGGGCTTCATCACGGGGGGCTTTGGGATAGAGCGGTGCGGCACTGTCTGCACAATATGTTTTCGCAAGATAGAGATTGATGGCCAAAGACTCCGACAGGACGACCTCTCCGTCAACTAGGGTCGGGATCGCGCCGGATGGGTTCTTCGAAAGGAAATTCGGTTCTTTCAACCGCGGGTCATCAAATTCCCAGGGCTCATGATGGAAAGAAAGCCCCAACTCTGCCGCCATCCACAGAACTCGCATCGTGCGCGATCGCGGCGATCCATATAATATGCGGTCCATGGTCGATCATGGCCGAGTCGAAGGCATAATCAAGAAAAATTCGACATCAAGAATTTCAACATTAAAAGACTCGACGATGTATGCAGCCGGTTGTTCGGGGCAACCAAGGCTTGCTTAGCCTCAAAAACGCAAAGCCATCCCATTACAAAACTGTACCAATGCGAGCATCATCGGTCGCCATAACGAAAGCCCGATGATTGACTTGATACAAGTCGATAGAAGTCAAGCCCCTGAGTTTTCAACACTAAGCACCCGAAAGAAACATATGCGAATTAAATACGATACAAATTTGTCTAAAAGAACGGCGAGTTGAGAAGAACAACTTTTACTTGTTCTGTTTTAGACTAAAATCAAAGATAAATTGGTGTCGTCGAGTATGTTGGCAGTGAAACACGAACCGCAGTCGGGTTTTACCAGATGCGGAAAGGTTAATTGTGTTGTGAGTGGAACATGCCAAAAGAACTACGCAGGATCGTTTTTGATCACGAAGAACTACACGAATGTGTTTTAGCTTTGCGACGAACGTCGCCAGGTGTTCTAGAAGAAGGTGAGATTACCTGTATTTCGACCGAGCCCTGCAGGCACATCGCCATCGAGATGGTCAATGGCAACACGGAAAAAAAGACCAAGATCGAAGCCGATCAGCTGCTTCCGGCAATCATCCAGTATTGCAAAGAGATCAATATCCCCATTTCCCGTATCGCCAGAAAGAGAGTCCTGCTGACAGAAGAAGGCATCGCGCTGGATTTGAAGATCAATGAAGATGATTTTGTCATACAGGCCGTATGGCGAGCCAAGACAGCTTAATCCAAACAACTTAATCTAAGTAGTCGTCTCCTAGCCGCCGAACGCAATGGTCGGCCGGTCTACGCCAAAAGCGACCGCTTGTTTGTAACGACAGTTGACTGGCTCTGCTTCTCATCAGCATAAGGGTACGACACACGAAATGAGAAGAACTCAATGATCGAGATTCCAACAGGCGGAAGAACCGGCGGATGCCAATGCGGCGCCATTCGTTACCGGCTTGAAGGTGATATCCTGCGTTTGAATGTGTGTCACTGCCTCGATTGCCAGAAACAATCTGGCAGCGCCTTTGGCATGAGCCTGATCGTGAAAGAGGATGTGTTCCAGCTGACCTCCGGCACTCTCAAGAAATTCGAAACGGTGGCTGCCAGCGGCCGCCATAAAACCTGCGCCTTTTGCCCCGAATGCGGCGTGCGCATCTACAATATGACGAGCGCTCTGATGGCGGTCAAACCTGGTACGCTTGACGATACGTCATGGCTGACGCCCGACGCCCATTATTGGACCAAGCGCAAGCAAGAATGGACGCGCTTGCCGGACAATGTTCCGTGCTACGAGGAAGTTTCGTGACGGGTGGCACGTCCGCCAGGATATATGCCGCTAATTTTTCGCCAGCTTCGGATTATGAACGCTGCGCAGCTCGCCGGTGATTGTTTGGCCCGTCAAGAGCTCTAGCGCATGTTCGGCGATCTTTTCCGGTGTCAAAACCTCTAAGTTCATTTTGCGTGCAGCATCGACTGTTCGTAACGGCGCATAGTCGGGGTGATGGTTCTGTTCAAGAATCGCGGTATCCACGATGCCGGGACAGATCACATTGATCCGTACACCGTGTTTCTTGAAGTGTTCGACGCAAGAACGGCTGAGATTATTGATACCCGCCTTTGTGGCCGCGTAAATCGGATCGCTGGGCAACGGCACTTTGCCCGCGCCCGACGAGGTGTTCAGGATGGAGCCCCCGCCCGACTTTGAAATGGCGTGAAATCCAAACTGCGTCCCCAACACAACCGATCTCAAATTCACGGCGATTACACGGTCGATCAAGTCGAGCGGCGTGTCCGGAAACGGAGGAAAGCCCGTCATGATGCCCACATTGTTGTGCACATAATGCAGAGCGCCAAAGCGATCGACGGCAGCATCAAACGCCTCGCGAACCGCATCGGCATCGCGGACATCGACGGTTTTCCAAATACAAGTAACACCGGCGTGCTCAATCTCACGGGCAAGTGACGAAAGCCCGTCTTCGTCCCGGTCGATGAGCGCAAGACCAGACACGCCTTTCTCCGCCATCATCAACGCGGTCGCCCGTCCAATACCGGAGGCGGCACCGGTGATGAGAGCGAAACGCCCCTGTAACGCCGGAGACATCGCAGCCCTCACCTTGCGTTTTGATCGATGACCACGGGCCGGGTCGCGGCTAGTCCTTGATCGCGCGAATGGTCACCGGGATGGCACTCTGGCGCGCCATGCCGGAAATGGGGTCATAGTCGATCGTATTGGACATGAGCCGGTTTGTTGGCGCCCCGATCTCGCGCACACTGCCGTCATTGCTGGGCAAGTCACCCCAGGCATGCGACATGGAACAAACGCCCGGCGCGATATCATCCGTGGCTTTGGTCACACCAATGACGGAACCGCCAGGGCCGGTGATTTGAACCAAATCTCCAGATGCAATGCCCAAAGCTTCAAGATCCGCCGGGTTCAAGAAAGCCGGGTTGGTGGTACCCTTTTTCTTGATGGCGTCGAATTGCTGACCAGACGAATTGTAGACATGTTTAAGCCGTCGCGAGATCAGAAGATGCGTATACGCACCATCTTTTGCGGGGCGTCCATTATCGTTCAACTCTTCCGAAAAGATTTCCGCCATCTCTTCGGGGATACCCGCGGGCGCCACGTTGAGTTTGCCGTTCGATTTACCCGCTTCGACGATGAATTCGAGTTCCTCAAACACATGACCGCCCTCCTTCGCGCGGATTTCCTCCAACGGCACTTTTGATCCCGCCGTCACCTTCTCAAGGACTTCAAACTTTGTGGGTTTGCGGTCCATCGGCAGACGGCCTGCTTCGGTGGCGGGTGTGCCGGGCACGACCGACGGCGCAACAAGAATTTCAGACCCGATGCGCTTGGCAATCTCCCAATAGAATTCCCATTCTTCGATCAAATCGCCATTGGGTTCCACAATCGCTTCCGCGTAATGCGAATAGGGTTTGTTGAACCAGGTGTCCGCCAGCACGGGCACGTCTTCCCGCTCCAAACAAATCTTGCCGGGCAGAATATAGTCCGCAAGTTTGGCGGTGGCGGACATTTTCACATCGATGCACACAAGGAGTTCGAGTAAATCCATCGCGCGTTTGGTTTTGTGCTGGTCCGGAAACGCCACCATCGGATTGCCGCCGACACTGAACAGGGATTTGATCTGGCCTTCGCCTTCAAGCAAGATCTCATCGTTGAGCGCAGCTGTCGGCATTTCGCCGAAGGTCTGCGTCAACCCCCGCACACGCGATTTCGGAAAGCCTTCGCCGAAGGACGGCCAAGGTGGTGTGACATCGGCGGTGCGGTTACGCGTGGGCGCCAGCACGCCGGGGTTCGGCACCTTGTCCCCTTCCCGGTTGTACCGGCCGCACAAAGTGTTGAGCGTGTGCATCAAATGTTCGGTCAGATTGCCGTGGGGCGACATGTTGGGGCCCGTGCCGCCCGTTGCCGTACCCCGCTGCCCATTGGCAAATACCCGCACCGCCTCAATCATCAAGCCAGCCGGCACGCCCGCGCGCTTTTCAACATAGTCGGGCGTATAGGCATCGACCGATGCCCGCAAAGTGTCGAGCCCATCCACATAGGTTTCGACGAACTCTTTGTCATAAAGCTCCTCGTCCAAAATCACGCGGATCATACCGGACAAAAGGGTCGGGTCTTCTGCAGGACGGACCTGCAGGTGAATATGCGCCTTTCGCGCCACCTCGGTGCGGCGCGGATCGATGACAATCATCTTCATGCCATTGGCGATCGCGTCGTTGAGCGCCTTGGTCGGACTGAAGGGCGGGATGCCGCCATAAGGCGCGAACTGAGAAATCACCGTGTTGTTGCCCACGATGAGGGTCACGTCGGCCCCTTCAAAACTGTGCGGCCCACCGGCCCATACACCATGACGTGACATTGAGATCGCCTTGCCCGGCTGATCGATGGTCACAGACGTATAATAAGAGTCGGATCCTAGCCCCTTGTGGAAAGCGCGCGACACAGCCAAAGCCGCCGATTCCTGGAAGGCGTAGGTGCCGCAATAGGTTGCGATCGAGCGCGGACCATTCTTGTCGAGGATGGACTTTACCTTTGCTCCGATTTCGTCGAGGGCCTGTTCCATCGGAATGGTCTTCCACGACCCGTCGGGCATTTTCTTTTGCGGCTTGGTTATCCTTGTTTCGTGGTCGTAGGCATCGACCAGTTGGCGGCCTTTGATACAGCTGTAACCGCCGAAAACAGGATCGGTCTTGTCGGCGCGAACGGCCACGGGCTTGCCGTCCAGCACATCCACTTCCATCGCGCAGTAATTGTGACAGAACCGGCAATAGGTCTTTTTGGTCTCGATGCGGTCCTGGATATCGTCTTGCTCAAGTTCGTGAACGGCACTCATTGGATCACCCTCAGGTCTCTGTTCGCTTTGGCACAATGTACGGGCTGCCCGCCAGTCTGTCGACGAAAAGCGGCGGGGAATCCTCGGATTTTGATCACTGTCACACGCCGAATTCGTGCAAAAATTTCTGGCTTTCTGCAATGAGATGAGTGGTGGTAACCTTTGGACATACAATCCGCATATTCAATGAAGCCGGCATTTAAGACGTATACGGACGGAAGACGACAAGCCGCCCCGAAAATCACCCAATGCTGCGTGTGATTTTTACCCTCACTTTGACTGGAGCTGCCACAATGAGCCAAACCAACCCAACAAACACAGAAACCTCGATCCCACAAAAGTTTGACTGGAACGAAATTGTTGGCGGCCTCAATCACTATTTGCGGCTGCGTGCGACGCCCATTGGCATGAAGCTCTTTGAAAGCAAAGCCGAGATGGAAGCCATTCCCCGCGTGCGCCGACCGAAGGATATTCACACCACGGATCAAATTGTTGGCCAGGCATGCCGTAATGGATGGACAGTCGGCATAACGGCCGACGATTTGGTCGGCGCCCAATGCAGCACGGTGATCGGTTTGCACCCGCGCAGCGACGACTGGCTATCAGGCGACCGGATGGCCGGTGTGTGGTTTGCGGACCAGGACGAAGCGAGCCTTCATCAGCACGCCATGGATGTGGTTCCCTTTGGCAAGTACGAAGCCATGGCGGTGAGCCCCTTGGCCTCGGGGCGATTGGATCCACCCGATATTTGCCTCATCTATGCGACACCCGCCCAGATGATCTTGTTTATCAACGGGCTGCAATGGACCGGTTACAAAAAACTGGAATGGGGCTGCGTCGGGGAATCGGCCTGTGCGGACTCCTGGGGCCGTGCGCTCGCAACCGGCGAGCCAAGCCTGTCGATCCCATGTTTTGCCGAACGGCGCTATGGCGGCGTCATGGACGACGAGTTGCTCATGGCTATTCCGCCGCACTACCTTCCGAAAGTCATCAATGGCCTTGGGCATTTGTCGAACAACGGGCTGCGCTATCCCATCGCCCCTTACGGTGTGAACAACGATGTCCGCGCCGGCATGGGCGTGTCGTACTAACAGCAAGCTGCTTTGAGGCGTTACCGGTCCGAGGGCTCGCTTGTCCGTTGACTTACATCAAATCGCCTCTTGCGCGGGCGTGATAGGGCTTTGGCGTTTCTTCTCCCAGTTAGAGGACCCGTCATCTTGCCCATCACTGCGGCTCAAAACTTGCGTTTCGAAAAACCCGACGTGGCTGAAGCGTTTTGCCAGTCGTTGAAGCATGCCAACCATCAGACGCAACCTTTTGATTATTGGCTGTTGGAAGACGTGCTGCCAAGGGGTCAAGCGGAGGCCATTGCAAACTTGCCCTTTGCACCCCCTCGGGACCTCGACTTTAACGGGCGGCGCGAAACCAACAATGCAACGCGGGTCTATTTTTCGCCTGAGAACCAAACACGCTTCGACGTGTGCCGCAATGTTGTGGCGGGCTTTAAGTCTCCCAAAATAACCCGCATGATTGAACAGACCACCGGGGCGGATCTCAGCGGTACACGCTTACGCATTGAGTATTGCCAAGACACGAAAGGCTTTTGGCTGGAACCGCACACCGACATATCCGTGAAAAAGTTCACGATGCTGATTTATTTGACGGGCGATCCCGCTCTCGCCGAGGCCGGCACGCGGATTCATGCAGGTCCGCCGAACTTCGCCCATGTGGCGTCGGCCCCCTACGGTTTGAATAAAGGCGTGATCTTTGTCCCCGGCGAAAACACGTGGCACTCGGTCGGCAAACAAAGCGTGGGCAATGTGCGCAAGTCGATCATCATCAATTATGTCGACAAGAGTTGGCGTGATGAATGGGAATTGGCGTAACGGTAAACCTGCGGCCGCAATTCTGAGAAATTCGAATCGAAGGGCTTGACCCTTTCGGCTTTTTCGCATCACATAGCCATATGGCTATACAATATGACCATCCCCTTGACCGTACTTTTCATGCGCTGGGCGATGCTTCCCGCCGCGGCATGCTTTCACTGCTGGCGCAAAACGGCGAGTGTTCCGCGAGCGAATTGGGCGCGCCCTTCGGCTTCGCCCAACCAACCATCTCCAAACACATCAAAGTTCTGGAAAGGGCCGGGCTCGTGGAGCGCCGGGTTGAGGGCCGCAGTCACAAATTCAAATTGGTACCTGTCCCGCTCGACGAGGCGGACGCGTGGATCGAACGCCATCGCGCCTTTTGGGAAGGCACGTTCAAACAACTGGACGCCTATCTCAAAAAGGAGGAGACCACGGGATGAGAGAGCTTGCTATTCTTACTTTCATGACTCTGGACGGGGTGATGCAGGCGCCTTCCGACCCGAGCGAGGATACTTCCGGCGGCTTTCAGCACGGCGGCTGGGCGCGACCGTGGTGGGACGAGGTGATGGCACAAGTTGGCGAGGTTGCCATGACCAGACCTTATGATTTGCTCCTCGGGCGGAAGACTTATGAGCTTTTTGCGCCTCATTGGTCTTCAGCGACAAATGAGGATGGGCCAGCGGCGCTTTTAAACAACGCAACTAAATATGTTGTGACCAACACATTAGACATTCTCACATGGCAGAACTCGATTGCTGTTCAGGGCGACGCCCCCTCGGAAATAAAGAAGCTGAAAGCGCAAGACGGCCCACTTCTGCAGGTGCACGGCAGTGCAAATTTGATTCAAACGCTGCACCGCCATGATCTGATTGACGAGTTTCGACTGTGGACATTTCCAATTGTCGTTGGTGGTGGCAAACGCTTGTTCGAACCAATGTCTCCTATGCGCCGCCTAGCGCTGAAAGAGACCGCGCAGACAGAAAACGGCGCGATCATGAGCATCTATCGCCGGCAACCTGGCATCTGACCTCTTTTCGCTGAATCGTCTTTATACGTATAATTTGCGGCTCCCGAGTCCCATCTCTTTAAGGGCGCTTGATCCTCATCCGTTCCTCCTCGACAATAGCGCCTTCCAACACCAAGGCAGGAACGGATCATGAGCCCCACAGAGCGGAAGCCACAGCCCCAGAAACTCGATACCGTTCGCTTGCAGACCATGAGCCGTGCCTTCATGGAATCGGCCAGCTTGTTTGCGGCCATCGATCTGGATCTGTTCACGGCCATTCATCAGGGACACAACACGGTCGAAGCCTTTGCCAAGTCAGCCTGTATTTCTTCACTTAACGCGGAACGGCTGATGACCATGGCCGCCGCCTCGGACCTGATCGTTTGGTATGATGACCATTATGAGAACGCACCGGATGTGGACCGCTATCTTGTGAAGGGCGAAAAGGGTTATGCAGGTGCGTGGCTGACCTTTACCCGCCCCGGCTGGAAAAATTGGGGCAAGCTCACCGAAAAACTCCAAAACCAAACACCGCCGACCGTGATCGGCACTTATGAAGGGATGACGGTCGAGGAAGCGCGCACTTATCACACCGCAACATCCAGCATTGGGTTTGGCGCGGGCCGGCGTTTTGTCAAACAAGTTGACCTTTCAAGCCGTAAGAAGATCATGGATTTGGGGGGCGGCTCGGGCGCCTACTCCATCGTTGCGGCGCAGGCGCACCCTGGCCTCACCGCGGTGGTGGTGGACCTGCCGCCGGTGGTCGAGGTGACCAAGGAGTTCATCGCCAAGCACCAAGTCGAGACCCAGGTTTCAACCTTGGGCGGAGATTTCACGCAAGTGGATTTCCCGGACGGCTGCGATGTGGCGATCATGGCGAGCAATCTGCCGCAATATAATCGCGAGATCATTTCAGACGTGATTCAGAAGGCGTTCAATGCCCTGCTGCCGGGCGGCGAAATGCATTTGATCGGCGAGATGCTCGATGACGACCGCACCGGTCCTGTCGATGCCGCGATCTGGGGATTGCTTGAGGTGATGGCCAACAGCACGGGCCTCACCCACACACGGGCCGACTGTGTCGGCTATTTTGAACGCGCCGGTTTCGTGAATGTTGAGGTGAACGATTTTATCCCTGGCATTCTCGCCCGTGTTTACGGCTCAAAACCGCAATAGGTCAAAAGGAACTCACTTCATGCCTTACCAATCCGGCTTCCGGCCCGGGCTGTTTGACGGTCAAACCATTTTTATACCGGGCGGCGGTGGCGGGCTTGGCCGATGCATTGCGCATGAGCTCGCCTTTCTCGGGGCAAAGCTGGTGCTCGCCGGCCGGTCACTTGAAAAACTTGAGAAAACACAAAACGAGATCCGGGAAGACGGTGGCGCGGTCTTGGGCATCTATACCGCTGAATTGCGTGACGAGGCTGCCGTAACCGATTTGGTCAGCAAAGTTTTGGACACTCACGGGCAAGTGCATGGCTTGATCAATGCCGCCGGCGGACAATTCCCAGCAGCCCTCAAAGATTTGTCTTTGAACGGATGGAATGCGGTTCTGAACAACAACCTGACCAGTTATTTTCTGACGTCACGGGAATTGTACACGCAATGCTTTGAAAAACAGGGCGGCAACATTGTGCATATCGGCGCGGACTATCATCGCGGCATGCCCGGCATGGGCCACAATGGCGCGGCGCGGGCGGGACTTGCGAACCTCACCATGACATCGGCCGTGGAATGGGCAGGCGCCAGCGTTCGTGTGAACTCAGTGATCCCCGGCTTCATTGCCACAACGGGGCTTGATCGCTATCCGGAATCCGCCTGGGATAATCTCAAAACCGTTGTGCAGAAGGCGCCCATCAGCCGCCACGGCACGGCCGCGGAAGTATCCGCCGCTGTCGTGTTCTTGATGTCGGAAATGGCCGCCTACATCACCGGCACCGAAATCATGGTGGATGGCGGCATGCAATTCGGTAAGGGCAGCTTTATTTACAGCAGCGCCGCCAAAGAACCGCCGCCGCCCTTCAACGGTTTCCACCGCGACGAGACAGCTAAGCTGTTGGGCGACAAATAAATGACCAGCCTTGTAACAACCGCCCGAGAGCTTGCGGAAAAACTGCACGCAGGCCAGCGAACGAAAGATGGTGAAGATTACTTCCAAAGCCACCTTGAAGGCGTTGTTTCCATGTTGCGGCTTTTGTTCCCGGACGCTTCCGACAAACTCATCGCCGCTGCCTATTTGCATGACGCGCTGGAAGACACGACGGCGACAAAAGCCTCTTTGACGGCCGATGGCCTACCCGCAGATGTGATCGATTGGATTGAACAAGTCACACGTGAGGGTGACACGGACTACCAAACTTGGATCGAAGATCTTTGCCAAAAGGGTGCTATCGAAGCGGTCATGGTCAAATATGCCGACAACCGTTTGAACCGCGCGACCATGTTTCGATTGGAGCCAGATCATGCGCGCTTGATCAAGCGCTATGATAAGGCTGGAACTACGCTTGAAGAACGTCTCCGCAAAAACTTTGGAACCAGTTCCTAATGAGTGATGGGCTCGAGATTCAAACAGAGCGATTGCGGCTACGCTCCTGGCGGCCTGACGACCGCGACGCCTTTGCAACCCTGAATGCTGACCCGGAAGTTATGGAAGATTTGGGCGGGCCGATCAGCCGCGCCAAAAGTGATCTGAAGTATGAGCGTTTTGCCAACGCATTTGAACAACACGGCTATGGCCGCTGGGTGATTGAAAACACGGACGGTTTGTTTCTCGGCTATACCGGCGTCATGCCCAACTCCGGCGAGAACCACCCCCTTGGCCCCCACTATGACGTTGGTTGGCGCCTGAACCGCACCGCCTGGGGACAGGGGTTTGCGGTGGAAGCCGCGCGCACCGCCCTCGACGATGTGTTTACCCGTATAGGTCTCTCTCAAGTTTACGCCTACACGGCGCCCGACAATCTTAAGTCGCAGTCTGTGATGCATAAGCTCGGCCTCAAGCGGGCGCCGCAGCTTGATTATGTTCAGAAAGTCGACGAAGAAACGGGTCAGAGTTGGCACGGCCTTGTCTGGATCGCGCGGCCGGAAAAAGGATAGATGCTTATCCGCGACCGCGTTTCTTGCTTGTCATTACCCGGCAAGCGCCACGATAGTTGTTTGCAAACAGAGAGTGCCAATTTCCCTCATCCGTACCCGAGGATCCAACTCTCCTTTCGCTCCGCAATTCTTATTTCTGATGGCTTTGCCAACTGCAAGTTGGATTCGCCGATCGCGCATGTGCTTGTCGGCGAGTGACAGGTCGCAATAAGCGAACTTCTTCGATGTCTCCGGCAGTCAAAGGACAGGTTCACCGTGGATAGATTTTCCCCTTCGGCCCGTAGAAAAGGGCCGCGGGGCGGCGTTCTGAAGCGAGATAGGCTTTGATCTTCGGGCGCGCTGCAATGAAATCGAGAAACGCGGTGAGGTGCTCAAATTTCTCGATGATTTTCGGGAACCGGTTCTTGACCCCTTCGATCGCGTGGAAGGCCGCGATATCCGCAATCGTCAGCGAGGATCCGGCCCAGTAGCCGGCTTTGTCCGGATTGCTCTGATAAAAGGCTTCCAGCATCGCGACCTGTTCGGGCAAGTCTGTTTCAATGAAGGCCGTGCGCGCCTCTTCCGACATGGTCGTCAGCGCGCCAAAGACCGTGGCCATGCGCTGGCCCAAGTCGCGAAAGGCCTCGATCGCCACATCGCAGCGGATCCGCGTCGGTTCATCCGTACCAAGAAGGTTATGCTTACGGCCTAGATAGTTGAGGATGGCGAAGGTTTCAGGAATTTCGAGATCCCCTTCCCGATAAACCGGCATCCGCCCAAACGGTGTCGAGGCGCGGCGCGCGGGCCATTCATCGTTGGTGATTTAAACGTCCTCATAGGCAACGCCCACTTCTTCCATCAGAAGGCGGATCGGCTCCGCCCGCCCGCGGATATCGAAATAGAGTAACTGGGGCTGTGGCGTCACGGCCGTTTCACCTCCTGTCGCGTTTCGCGTCATAGCTGGGCACGAAGGTGTTGCCATCTCAGTTCCAACGAAACGGCACCTTCACGCGCAATTTCTCAAAGACGGAACGGCCGCATAAAAGGATACATGTCTATTCACACTTAACGAATGTTCGGGCCGGCCCGCCCCCTCCCCGTTGGAGGGCTGAACAACAGACGTCTAAGACAAGGCGCCTTCAAACAGCACCAAGAGCCGCGACCAGGCGCGTTCGGCTTGGACCTCGTTATAGACGGCGGAGTCTGGCGGGCACCAGCCGTGCAGCGCGCCTTCATAGACTTCGATCTCGGCCGCGAGGCCCGCATCACCGAAGGCCTTGCGCAACACATTTTTGGTTTCAGGTTCTTTCTCGTCATCATTCGTGGCGATGGCGAACAAGAAACTGGCTTTAATCGTGGGCACCAAAAGATGAGGGCTGTCGTCAGCGTCGGTTACCAACCGCCCGCCATGGAAAGAGGCCCCCGCCCCAACCCTGTCCGGCACCGCAGCCGCTGTGCGCACGGTCATGGGTCCGCCCATGCAATAGCCCGTCGTGCCAATCTTGCGCGCTGTGTCAACGGAAGCCTGGCTGTCGAGAAAAGCCACAAAAGCATTCGCATCTGTGGTAGTGGTTTCCGCCGATAATGACCGCGCCATCGGAAACAGTTTTTCGCGCACGGCTTGATCCGCGAAACTCGACCCTTCCGGCACCACAGGCGCGGCGGCAATGCGATAGTAAGGATTGACCACAAGGACAGCGTATCCGGACTCCGCCAATCGCTTGCCCATAGCGCGGAAGGCGGACCGCAGGCCGACAATATCCGGCCAGATAATCACACCGGGATGCTTGCCCTCAGAAGGGTGCACGAAATAGCAATCCGCCGTGCCGTCGGGTGTCGTGACCTGGACCTCAGTTTCGGTCACCTGTGCGGCATTCGCCACCTGAGGCAAGGCCATGGCCAGCGCGGCGCCGCCGGTTACCGCTCCGAACTTGCGCCGAGACCAATTGTCGGCATTCGCAAGAAAGGCTTCATTGTCTTTGACCGTTTTTTCATCGCACATACCGACCACCCCTTTAGATCATTCTTCTCAACCATGTTAGGAGAGTTCTTTAAGCTAAGAAAGGCTCGGTGGTCACAAGGTCGTGAAGCCGTTCTTTCGCCTTCGACGGACCGGCCGCTTTTGCACCGTGTACAAACTTTTGACAGGGCCCGCCCCGTATCGTCAGGGAATGTTCCGTATGACCGATTTCAAGAACTGGCGATGAAACAAGTCATCGTTGTGAATGAAGATCTGCATTTGCCGCGCGGCAAGCTGGCCGCCCAGGTGGCTCATGCTTCGCTCGCCGCATTCCTGGGCGCCGAGGCTGACAACCAACGCGCCTGGCTCCAGGTGGGCATGCCGAAGATCGTTCTCAAATGCCCATCAGCGTCTGATTTGAAAGATTTGTTGGCCCAAGCCGAAGCAGCATCGGTCGCCGCTTATCTCGTGCATGACGCCGGACGCACCCAATTGGCCCCCGGAACAATCACCTGTCTGGGTATCGGCCCGGCTCCAAGTGAGACCATCAATAAACTAACGGGTGATCTGAAACTTTTGTGACGCAACCCAACCGACCTCGTGCGTCAGATCACGCTCAACTTCCAAAAGCACTCACGCGGTGGCCGCGCCCATGCCCCGAGCAGTGGGTCCAGAAGGGGGCTTGTGAACCACTTCATTACGACCCCTTTTTCCCGGTACGGCCTCTTTTTGTTCTGCAAGCAGTCCTAAGCGTTTCGCGCATTTCAAGTAGACATCAAGTCATTGAAAAATAACAGAAAATTAGGAAACCCTTCCCGAAAGCTCAATTTTGAATGCGCGGGCGCAGACCACAGCAAAACGGCTTTCGCCCTCAGCCTGTGAACCAGTTCATAGGTGCTCGATTCCGCCTGTGATGGGATGGCATGAGGACATTCTGGCAACTCGGGTGGGAGTCATGAGCGACCAGCAATTCATAGAGCAAGCAGCAAAAAAGTTCATCCGCGTTTTCGGCGCGTCCGCGCGCGATGAGGCCGCGGAAATGGCCGACATTCGGCGAGACTTGGAAGACATTGACGGGGTCATCGCATGGATCCGGGTCATGAAAGCCATTGATGAGCTCCAAAAGACGGTACAACCAAGTTGACCATCAACCGCCAAGCGAAAAACACAAATACCAATGCAGCGCTCGAAACGTTGGGTGAAGCCCTGTCGTGCCACACCTTATCCATCGATTGTCCGTCCTGCCAAACGGCCTTTGTGATGTTCGACCGCCGATGGCTCGAAAGTTATGACAGCAAAATGCCATTGGCCTGGCTAAGCAGCGAAATTAAGTGCCCGCACTGCGGAACTGACGAGGCGGTCATTGCGAAGACGTACTCAATCGTCAAAGCCATGAGCCAATAAGGCGCCGGCCCCGTTTTCTTTGTCGACCTTTCTTTGTCAACGCGATTGCGGCTCGCGCTTAAGCCAGCACGAATAATGCCGGTTTGAGCGCACAGCGGCGCTCACCCTCCAAAAGCGCCGGCCGCACCCGCCCGCTTCGATGGCGCCATAACCTCTTCATTGTTAGTGTTTCGTCATGGTTAGATACCGTGAAGCCGCGCAGAAGGATGCGCCCACGATTGCAATACTTCACGCAGAAAGCTGGCGCACCCACTATCGCGGCGCCTATCGCGATGATTATCTCGACGGCCCAGTGTTCGAGGATCGCGCGCGCATTTGGGCCGAACGTTTGGGGGCGCCGCCAGCCAACCAATTTGTTGTGCTTGCCGAGGAAGAATTGGACGGGCGCGCGACGCCGCTTGGCTTTGCCTGCGTTTACGGTGCGCACGATCCGCAATGGGGCAGCTTGCTCGACAACATTCATGTCACGCCGCCCGCGCAAGGCCGGAGGATTGGCGCCGGCTTGTTCGCCCGCCTCACCAAATGGTGCCGCGAAAACCATCCATCCCATGGCCTTTATCTTTGGGTGCTGCACGACAACGACAAGGCGCAACGCTTTTACCGGCGCCTGGGCGCCCGCGACGCGGGGGGCGAGTTTTCCGAACCGCCCGGTGGCGGTGAGATCCACGGCCGGCGCTATGTGTGGGACCAGCTTCCATCAGTTCCGGCCAGGCAACAGTGAGGCCATCAGGAATCCCATCGGCCCTCTCGTCAGCACTCATTAACGAGACCTGTCCGCGGCATCGCGTTTCTTGGCATTCCATGACTGGGCGACAGAGTTGGTAAACCAATTAAGGGCGAATGGTTTGACCTGTTGGGGCGAAGCAGCTATGCGAAGGCATGAAAATTATTCAGGCCATATTCTCTGTGTTTGTGCTGCTGCTCGCCCAAGCGGCTCATGCGGAAGATCTTTTTAAGATGGAACGCTGCGTTGCCCATCCAACCAAAGACCCCACCTTGCCGCCTGACAGCTATGGCAAAGTCCTGAAAACCATTGACCGCAAAGCGAGCAAAACGCCGACTTTTGCCTATATTCTTCACGCAGCGGGGGCCGCCAAACCCGTTGTTGTGCTGATCGACTGTGGAGCTGACGGCAAAACGTTTGACGAGATCGCCCGGTTTGCAAACGACTATACGCGCACCGTTGTGGCGTGCGAGGGCAAACGGCAAGACTTGTCTCTCTGCTGACCCCTAACAGGGCTCAAGAAGTTCTATTCGGGACACAATTTCTGGTACGGAATGCCGGAAAAGACCTCCCCACCGTAAAACACCCTATAAGTGTTTATGACAGCCCTACCGCGCGCCATCCGTGAAGGAAGGCGTGATCTGCCGCCCCAAAAGACAGACTGTGCGCCAAATTGTCCTCAAGGATTGCCCATAGGCCGCCAGAAGCGCCAAACAACCATTCAGTGTGACCTTGAATCTCGTCATCTAAAGTAATTGTTCACACTTTAAGCGCATGAAGGGTATCGGAATTAGCATGCACCCAATTAGCTAACTTCCAAATTGCACCCTCCCCCACAGCCCATTTGGGCTGTGGGGGATCTTATGCGCCCCCTCTTTTAGAATTATTCTTAATTTGGCATTACGGCCATGATTTTGGATCATGAGCTTGCCATCACCGCATCCGGTTCAAACCAAATTGACCGTACACTGAAGAAGCAGGCGTTTTTCGAGTCCCGCGATACGGTGCTTGATGGCGTCTTGATATTCCGGCGAGTCGAACCCTTTGAGATACGCCGCGCGCGAGGGGTAATGGACAAGTGCAACCATGTCCCAATCGTCGGTCGGGGTATCACCGACAAAGAGCTGCTGCGAAGGCGCGACAAAGAACAGGTGGCCGCCATTCTGTTTGATTTTCGCCGACGCCACGTCCGCGTAACGTTGATAGGCATCGCGACCGGACACACGCTCTGCAGCCGCATCTTGTCCCGCAACTCTCCCATAATCGGCCCAATCGCGGAACTTGAGTAGATTGACCATGGTGATGGGTTCATCTTGGTCAGCGGCGCGGAACACCGCGAGCTGGCTTTCATTGGGTTCAGTTGAGGGCATTCAATTTCCGTTCTTGTTTATTGGCACGGCGGGTGGTCGTCGCCGCGCTTTGCGGCTTCGCCATCCCATGTCATGATACGGTCCAACAAAAACGACCGAAAGCAAGGACACCCCGATGGCCGCGACACAGCCCACCGATCTGCTCGTCAGCAAAGAAGATTTGCGCACCCGCAAATTCGTGCCTTCACCGCTCGACCCGGAAAAGCTTGAACCCGGGCAGGCTCTGCTCAAGGTCGACAAGTTTGCCCTGACCGCCAACAATGTGACCTACGCGGTGGCGGGCGACTCGTTCAGCTATTGGGGGTTCTTCCCCGCGCCTGAGGGCTGGGGCCGCGTACCGGTTTGGGGCTATGCGGTTGTGATCGCCTCCAAACATGACGCGGTTAAACCTGGCAGGCGGGTCTACGGCTACCTGCCCATGTCGACTCATTTGCTGGTCGAGCCCGACAATGTTTCGAAGAACAGCTTCACCGATATTTCCGCGCACCGGCGCGAAATCCATGGCGGCGCTTACAATAACTATCAGTTCGTCGATGCCGACCCGGTATACAGCCCCGAACGGGAAGACCAGATCATGCTGTTCCGCGGCCTGTTCATTACCGGCTTTGCGCTCGATGATTTTCTCGCCGAGAACAGTTATTGGGGCGCCAAAGATGTGGTGATCATCAGCGCGTCGAGCAAAACCGGGTACAGCCTTGCCCAAGTGATGAAACAGAACAAGCGTGACGGCGTGCGCGTGATCGGCCTGACGTCCAAAAGCAATGTCGGCTTTGTCGAAGGGCTCGGCTGTTATGATGATGTGGTCGCCTACGACGATATCGCCACCTTGCAAAAGGGTCCGGCGATGATTGTCGACATGGCAGGCAACCCCAAAGTCCAAGCTGCGCTTTGTCATCATTATACGGACGATCTCAAATATAATTGCACGGTGGGCGGCACCCACTGGGAGGATTTGGGGGATGGTTTCGGGGCGCCCGGCGACCTGCCCGGCGCAAAACCCGAAGTGTTTTTTGCGCCCGGTGTGATTGGCAAACGCATTGAAGAATGGGGCGCAGCAGGATTTCAAGCGCGGGTGAACGACGCCTGGACGAAATTCATTGAGGCCGCCAAGGATTGGGTGCAGATCCTGCCCGGCCGCGGGACCGAGGCCGTGGAAAAGATCTATGTCGATATGCTCGACGGGCGCATTCCGCCCAATCGCGGCCCGATCTTGAGCTTATGGGACGACTGAGGAACGAACGCGCCAATACAACAAATGCGGGGGAGGTTGAATCGGATGAGACTTCTTACTGGAGCCATAATTGCAGGCCTATGGGTTACCGGCTGCACAACGAATAATGACGAAACAGCAGCCCCCGCCCCCGATGCAGCTGAAACGCCCCAGACGGAAGCCAAGGCACCGGAAACGCCAGAGACAGTTGAGCATTTGGTAAGCGGCGATCACGGCACGCTCACCGATCATGACTTGGGTCCGGACGGCGTCAGCTACGAAATCGATCAAGATGGCGACATGAAACCCGACACCGTGTTTACGGATATCGGGAACAATGGCTCGATCGACCTGGCGACGCCCGCCCCATAGCCGTCGATTGTTCTTGCGCCTTTACTTGCCCGGTCGGGTTCGCGATCATTCCTCCTCGGCAAAGACGGAGTTGGCGGGGGGAACGCCATGACAGATTTTTTATCTCGTTTGCCTTTTGCTTTGTTGGGCGCGGTCGGACTGATCAGCCTCGCTGACTTTGCGATCAATCTGCATCAATATGTGCAGCAGTGGGTTGATGTTTGGCAGACGATCACCCGGCCACTTTGGGGCTTGCTGTTTAGCTATGTTGACATCATCGTGCCCTGGTATGTGGCCGACTATATGACGCTGGGATTGATCGTGTTCGGGATGGAACTGCGCTCGTTCATCGCGACAGACGATCGAGATCCAGACGATGATGACTATTTTGACAATGAGGACGAAGACGGTCGCACCCGTTTGCCCCTGCTGACCTATTTCCGCTACGCGCCCGGCTACACACTGGCCCTGTTTCTGTCGCCCTTCATCTGGCCTTATTTTGTGTTCCGCGAAATCGCGCAACCGAGCGATCAAGTCTGGGTGTTCTGGGAAACCGGCGTCTATGCTTTGCTGTTGATCGCCGCGTCCTACGCGCTGATCTATGCGGGGATTTAAGGCGCAATCTCTCTCTCATTTCAGTGAAAACCGGAATCTCAAACAGTCTGCTCCGACGGTTCTGCACCAGATGCCGTCGGGAGTTTACGCCCGCGTAGGCAGGTGACGGCATAAGCGGGCACACAATAAGCTAATGCATCATGCTGTTCAGCACACCACAACTGTCATCCCGGTTGCCGCGAAAGCGGCAGACCGGGATCCATACTCCCTGTGCTGAAAAAAAGTTCGCCGGTTATGCATCCCCACCTAACCGACAGTGCGGAACAGCACCTCAAAAATTGCTATTCGCCGTAAGCGACTTGGTCAAATCGTCGATCGCTTTCATCTGTGCAAGGAACGGTTCAAGCTGATCGAGCGGCAGCGCGCTCGGCCCATCGCAGAGCGCCTTGTCAGGATCCGGGTGCGCTTCGAGGAACAAAGCCGCGAGCCCAATGGCGAGGCCCGCCCGGCCAAGCTCCGCCGCCTGCACCCGCCGCCCGCCGGAGGCCGCCGCCCCGCTTTCGCGCATCTGCAGCGCATGCGTCACATCAAAGGTTACCGGCGCGCCGCCGCTGTCTTCCTTCAGTGTACGGAAGCCCAACATATCGACCACCAAATTGTCGTAGCCGAACGCACTGCCCCGCTCGCAGATCATGATTTTGTCGTTGCCGCATTCGCGCACCTTCTCAACCACATGGCGCGTTTGTCCCGGGCTCATAAATTGCGGCTTCTTAATATGCACAATCGCGCCCGTTTGCGCGATGGCGTTCACCAAATCCGTTTGCCGTGCAAGGAACGCAGGCACTTGCAGGATATCGCACACCTCAGCCACCGGCCCGGCCTGTGCGGGTTCGTGCACATCTGTCAGCACCGGCACATTGAAGGTCGACTTGACCTCGGCCAAAACTTTCAGCCCCGCCTCCATGCCCGGCCCGCGGAAAGAATGGATCGACGAGCGGTTCGCCTTGTCATAGGACGCCTTGAAGATGTACGGGATGCCAAGCTTTTCCGTGACCGCCACATAGCGCTCCGCAGCCTCAAGGGCCAGCTCGCGCGATTCAATCACATTTATCCCGCCGATCAGCACCATCGGCTGATCATTGCCGATCTTCATGTCGCCCAACTCAATGACCTGCATACCGCCTCCCGCGCGTGAAGCCCGAAATCCAACTTGACGCGCATCTTAACGGAGCGCCGCGGCGCATCAATGACGGTGAGGTCGCAGGACGGTGCTGTGTAGAGGAACGATTGAACGGCCTTATGTCAAAAAATCGGCAATATCTGACATAAGGATATTCTTATGTCAGAAAACTGTCGACATTTGACTTAAGACATTCACTTCAGCGGCACTTGATGCGTTGCCGTGAATGAATGGATTTTTTGAGTTGAACAAGGACGCCAGGTCTCATGTTACCTTGGCAAGAGCACCGCAAGTGATACAACAATAGAGGGATTGATCTGCGCATCTACGATAGTTCGGCAGTCCGCAGACAACAAATACCGCATTCATGTGAATTGGAGACGCGCCATGCCGACCGTACCCAATATTACCACCGAACAAGCATTTTCTTTTGCCTTGGGAGAACTCAAGAAAAAGGACGAACGTTTGGCAGCCATCAAACGTAATCTGTTGCTAGCGAGCCTTGCAGGTATTTTCTTTACATTCACCGGGACCATACCAACCGAAGTCTCCGCCCTCGGCATCACACTTTCCGACCTACAACAAAACCTGTTCGTTGGTGTTATTGCTGTCATAATCCTCTATTTTCTCCTTGCGTTTATGGGAATGGTCCAGTCGATACTCACCTTGTCTGGGGACCTATCTGGCAGCACTTCAGAAGAGTTGGCCATTGGCGTCCTACCAAGCTTCGATGATAGGCACCGGGCCGGCGAGGCTTTTGTGGAAGTTTTTCTGCCGGCTTTTGCGGGATTGGCTGCTTTCTTGGTCGTTACAGCATCCATTCTCCTGTCACCCAAAGACGTAGTTGCCGACGCCGGCTTTGCAACGGTGACATTCAAATCTGCTGAGGGCAAAACACAACATATCCCCATGGCACTCCAACCGTTGCGTGATCGGCAAGGCAGAGAGAAAACACGCCCATCAAACGAGGCGATAGAATCACTGTTTGCAAACCAAAAGTTGACCTGCACCTTCCGTCCTTCCGAAGGGATCGGAAAGAAACGCATCGATTGTGCAGGAGTCGCACCAGATGAAATTCCTTAATAAATGAACTAAAAGGGTTTGGCCGACTCACTCAGATGCCGTCGGCCTTTCCCGACAAGTCTATAAGTTCAAGGAGCCCTGCCCGCGTGGCTATTAAGAAGTCAGAACTTTATTCGTCGATTTGGAAAAGCTGCGATGCGTTGCGCGGCGGCATGGATGCCAGCCAATACAAGGACTATGTGCTTGTACTGCTGTTCATCAAATATGTCAGCGACAAATATGCGGGCGAGCCTTTCGCGCCCATCACCATTCCTGAGGGCGCCAATTTCGATGACCTGGTCGCCCTAAAGGGCAAGCCCGACATTGGCGATCAGATCAACAAGCGCATCACCGGTCCGCTGGCCAAAGCGAACCAGTTACCGCCGATGGCCGACTTTAACGACACGACTAAACTCGGCACCGGCAAGGATATGGTCGATCGGCTGACCAACCTGATTGCGATCTTTGAAGATGGCGCCCTCGATTTTTCAAAGAACCGCGCCGATGGCGACGATATTCTAGGCGATGCCTACGAATACCTAATGCGCCATTTCGCGACCGAAAGCGGCAAGAGCAAGGGGCAGTTCTATACGCCAGCCGAGGTCAGCCGGGTGATCGCGCAAATCGTTGGGATTGGCACCGCTGAAACCTCAAGCAGCACAACTGTTTATGACCCGACCTGCGGATCGGGCTCGCTCTTGTTGAAGGTTGGCGACGCGGCCCGCAGCCCGGTGACGTTGTACGGCCAGGAAAAGGACGCGGCCACATCGGGCCTCGCCCGCATGAATATGATCCTCCACAACAATCCCACGGCGGAGATCGAACGGGAAAACACACTCACCAACCCCAAATATTTTGACGGCAACGCTCTCAAGACATTCGACTTTGTGGTCGCCAATCCGCCGTTCAGCGACAAAAGCTGGTCAACCGGTCTTGATTCCGAAAACGATCCGCACAATCGTTTCGCGTTCGGCATCCCCCCGAGCAAACAGGGCGACTATGCCTATCTGCTGCATATCGTTCGCTCGCTGAAAAGCAGCGGTCGCGGTGTTTGCGTTTTGCCCCACGGCGTGCTGTTTCGCGGCAATGCGGAAGCCGCGATTCGACGAAACCTGATCCGCCATGGCTATATCGATGCGATCATCGGACTGCCGGCCAATCTGTTTTACGGCACCGGCATTCCTGCCTGCTTGGTCGTGATCGATAAGAGTGACGCGGTCGCACGCAAATCCATTTTCATGATCGACGCCAGTAACGGCTTTATCAAGGATGGCAACAAAAACCGTTTGCGCGAACGGGATATTCACAAGATCGTTGATGTGTACGGCGAGCGGCGCGAGGTGCCGGGCTACGCGAGACCCGTCACGCATGAGGAGATTGAGAAGAACGACTTCAATCTCAACATCCCCCGCTATATCGACAATCAGAAGGCCGAAGACAGGCAGGATATTGAGGGCCATTTGCGCGGCGGCATTCCCGTCGCCGATATCGACACGCTCTCTGCCTATTGGGATGCGTGCCCCGCTTTGCGGGATGCCTTGTTTACCAAAAATCGGCCTGGCTATGTTGACCTTGCCGTTGCGAAAGACATGATCCGATCCACCATTCAATCTCATCCCGAATTCGATAGTTTCATGGCCGGGATGAATGCGCTGTTTGAAGAATGGCGTCAGACGAACGCTGTAAAGCTTAAGGCGTTGCAGCCCGGATTTCATCCAAAGGACGTGATAGCCGAACTGTCGGAAAACCTACTTGATCACTACACGAACAAACCTTTGATCGATGCTTACGCCATCTATCAACATTTGATGGACTATTGGGCGGACACGATGCACGACGATGCCTTCCTGATCAGCGAGGACGGGTGGAAGGCGGAAACCAATGATGTCGTCGAAACCGATAAGAAGGGAAACGAGAAAGTAAAGGGATGGACCTGCGACCTGATCCCAAAGTCCTACATCGTTGCGCGCTTCTTTAGCAAAGAACAACAGACGATTGAGACTCTGACAACCGAACTCGACAGCCTAACCGCACAACGCGATGAGCTTGAAGAAGAACAAGGCGGCGAAGACGGCGTCTTCGGCGACTATGAGAAAATAAACAAAGCAGCCGTATCCACCCATTTCAAGAAAACCAAAAACAACAGTGAACTGGCAGACGATGCAGATGTACTCATGTCATGGCTCAATTTTGCCGAAGACGAAGCAAAAATCAAAAAACGCCTGAAGCAGTTGGAAACCGATTTGGACGAGGGCACCCGCTCCCATTATCCCACCCTCGCCAATGACGAAATCAAGTCACTCGTTACGGATGACAAATGGATAGCGGCAATCAAATCCGCCATTGATGGAGAGACAAACCGCATCAGCCAAACATTGACTAGCCGTATCACCGACCTCGCTGATCGCTACGAAACGCCGTTTCCCCAATTGACGAAACACGTTACCGAACTTGAGACCAAAGTGAGGGGCCATCTCGAAAAGATGGGGCTCTCATGGACGTGATGCCCGGCTATAAACAGACCGAAATTGGGGTAATCCCTCAGGATTGGAAGACGATCGAAGCACTAGAACTCAGTCCGTTTATTACGAGCGGATCTCGTGATTGGGCCAGTTACTATTCCGAAACCGGTGCGTCATTCCTCCGAATTACAAACTTGTCTAGATCAACAATCTATCCAGATATCGAAACGCTAAGATTTGTTCAACTACCAAGGACAGAAACGGAAGGGGTACGTACATCGGTTATCAATGGTGACATACTGGTATCCATAACTGCGGACATCGGTATTGTTGGTTATGTTACCAACTCAATTCCAAAACCGGCCTACATCAATCAACACATAGCTTGTCTTCGCATTTCACGTAGTGACGTTTGTACAAAATTCTTGAGCTACTTCTTGGCGTCTGACGAAGCTCAACGCCGATTCTTGGAGATAACAGACGTTGGTGCAAAGACCGGAATTAATCTCACAACAATCGGCAAGATAATGCTTGTTCTGCCGCCGATTGCTGAACAACAAGCAATTGCGGAGGCGCTGAGTGATGCGGACGCTTACATTGAGTCTCTCGATGCGTTGATTGCGAAGAAGCGTCAAATCAAGCAGGGCGCGATGCAGGAGCTGCTCACAGGTAAGACCCGCCTGCCGGGATTCGAGAAAAAATCCGGATACAAACAAACCGAGGTTGGCGAAATTCCTGAGGATTGGAACGTATGCGAGCTCGGCACACTGACCGATCCTGAGAGACAGATAAGGTATGGGATCGTGCAGCCTGGACGATACGATCCGAATGGACGATTCATGATCCGTGGACAGGACTATTCTCGCGGTTGGGTCAGCCCCAATGAGCTATTCCTAGTCAGTGCACAAATTGAACAAAGGTATGAAAAGGCGCGAGTCAAGAAGGGCGACCTACTAATAACGATTGTTGGAGCAAGCACTGGAAGAATTGCAATGGTTCCTGAATGGTTAGATGGTGCAAATTTGACGCAGACTACGGCTCGCATCGCCCTTGTTCCCAATCGTACGAACAATCTCTATTGTCGATTTATTCTAGAGAGTCAGGCCGGTGAGCAACAGACTGCCAACTACATAAAGGGAGGTGCGCAGCCCGGATTGAATTGTGGTGATGTTGAAAAGTTTCTTATTACAATACCTCCAACCTTAACAGAACAAAAAGCCATCGCTGAGGCGTTGAGCGACATAGATGATGAGATCACCGCTCTCGAAACAAAAGCCGCCAAAGCTCGTCAAATCAAACAAGGCATGATGCAAGAGTTGCTCACCGGAAGGACGCGGTTGGTATGAGCGATATCGGCAAGCCGGAACGTATCACTCAGAACCGCGTCATTGCGCTGTTCCGAGACGATCTTGGCTATGCCTATCTGGGCAATTGGACCGATCGCCCGACCAACAGCAATATTGAGGAAGACTTGCTGGCTGCCTCGCTCGCCGCGCGCGGTTACAGCGCAGAACAGATTTCCGCGGCGATACACCGATTGCGCAGCGAAGCCGACGACACGACCCGATCGCTCTATGGCAACAACAAGGCTGTGTACGAATTGTTGCGCTACGGCGTTCCGGTGAAGATCGAAGCCGGCGACGTGACGGAAACCGTGCACCTGATCGATTGGGAAAAGCCTGAACGGAATGCCTTTGCCATCGCCGAAGAAGTGACCCTGATCGGCGGCCGTGAACGACGACCTGATATTGTGCTTTACATCAACGGTATTGCGGTTGGTGTGTTGGAACTCAAAAACAGCCGCGTTTCCAATGCCGACGGTATCCGCCAGAACCTGTCGAACCAGGAGAAAAATTTCAACCAATGGTTTTTCAGCACGGTCCAATTCACCTTCGCCGGCAATGATAGCGAGGGCCTCAAGTACGGCACGATCGGCACACCAGAGAAATACCATCTGACCTGGAAAGAAGATGTCGAAGACAATGAAGGATATAAGCTCGACAAATATCTTTGCAAAATGTGCGCAAAAGACAGGCTGATCGAACTGATGCACGATTTTGTGCTGTTCGATGGCGGGGTCAAAAAGCTGCCCCGCGTGCATCAATATTTTGGCGTCAAGGCCGCGCAACGCCATGTTGAGGCGCACAAAGGCGGCATCATTTGGCACACCCAGGGCAGCGGCAAGAGCATTGTTATGGTCTTCCTGGCCAAGTGGATTTTGGAAAACAAACCCAATGCCCGTGTTGTGATTGTCACCGACCGTACGGCCCTCGACAAACAAATCGAGGGTGTGTTCCACGATGTGGGCGAAGATCAAATGAAGCGCACCACAAGTGGTGCTGACCTGATGGCGCAATTGCGCAAGCCGAGCCCCCGTTTGATCTGTTCACTGGTCCACAAATTCGGCCAGAAGGGCGTCAAAGATTTCGATGCCTTCATTGGCGAATTGAAAACACAACCAAGCCAAACCGTGGGCGATCTGTTTGTGTTTGTGGACGAATGCCACCGCACCCAAAGCGGTAAGCTGCACAAGGCGATGACGGCGTTGATGCCGAACGCCGTGTTCATCGGTTATACCGGTACGCCATTGCTGGCAAAAGATCGGAAGACCACGCTCGAAGTCTTCGGCAACTATATCCACACATACAAATTTGGCGAAGCGGTTGAAGACGATGTGATTCTGGATCTGGTTTACGAGGCCAGAGACATAGATCAGCTACTGGGTTCCGAAGACAAGATAGACGCCTGGTTTGACGCCAAGACAAAAGGACTGAATGCGTGGCAAAAGGACGAACTGAAAAAGAAATGGGGCACCATGCAAAAGGTGCTCAGTTCGCGCTCCCGCATGGAACGGGTGGTGAATGACATCGTGTTTGATTTTAGCGTCAAGCCACGCCTTGCTAGCGAACGTGGGACAGCCATGCTGGTCGCGTCAAGCATCCGCGACGCTTGCAAATATTTCGAACTCTTTGAAAAAACCGTTCTGAAAGGCAGATGCGCCATCGTCACTTCTTACAATCCCGCGGCACGGGACGTGACGCTGGAAGAAACCGGCGCCAACACCGAAACCGACAAACAGTTCATCTACAACATTTATCAAGACCTGTTGAAAGATGTGGTGCCGCAAAGGGGCAAAAGCAAAACCGAGACTTACGAGGATAGGGTCAAAGATCTGTTCGAAAAAGAACCGGCCAACATGTGTTTGTTGATCGTAGTCGACAAATTGCTCACCGGTTTTGACGCGCCCAGTTGCACTTACCTTTATATTGACAAGACCATGCAGGACCATGGCCTGTTCCAAGCCATCTGCCGCACCAATCGACTGGACGGTGACGACAAAGAATATGGCTATATCGTCGACTACAAAGACCTGTTCAAAAAAGTCGAAAATGCGATTGCGGTGTACACTTCCGACTTGGATCACAGCGCGCCGGGTGACGCCCCAGAGATCCTGCTTGAGAGCAGGCGGAACCGTGGGCGGGAGCGCCTTGAAGAAGCGCGTGAAGCCATCAAACTGATCTGCGAGCCGGTGCCGCCGCCAAAAGATGAACTAGCCTACATGCATTACTTTTGCGGCAACACGGAAATTCCCGAAGACCTGGTCGAACACGAACCGCAGCGCGTTGCGTTCTACAAGGCCGCCGCGACCCTCGTGCGGGCCTACGCCAACATGGCCGACGACTTCGAAGAAGCGGGATACAGCAGTGCGGATGTGGCGGAGATCAAAGACGAGGTCAACGAGACGGTAAAACTGCGGACGATCATTCGGAATACCGCCGGCGAGACGCTCGACCTCAAAGCCTATGAGGCCGATATGCGTCATTTGATTGACACCTATATCGATGCCAAGGAACCTACGCCGATTTCACCCTTTGACGATACGCCGTTACTGGATCTGATCGTTAAGAGTGGGATTGCCGACGCAATCAATGAACGCCTCAGCAACATCAAGAACAACGAACAAGCCGTTCAGGAAACGGTTGAGAACAATATCCGCAAAAAGATCATCAAAGAGCATCTGAGCGATCCCGCCTATTACGAAAAAATGTCAACGCTGCTTGATGAAATCATCGCTGCGCGCAAACAAAAGGCGCTTGACTACAAAGCCTATCTCAAACGCATTGCTGACCTCGCTCAACAGGTACAAGCAGGACATGCCCCCGAAACACCAGCAACCCTCACGACACCGGGCCAGCGCGCGCTCTATAACAATTTGGGCTTCAACGAAGAATTGGCCGGATGGGTTCACGAATCGGTTAAACAAAACAGGCCCGACAGTTGGCGCGGCAATCAAGCGCGCGAACAGATCATCAAACGAACGCTTTATGACATATTGCAAGACGAAGACGAAGTGGAACGCATCTTCGCCGTTATCGAACGGCAACCGGAATATTAGCGGCGGCATGTGATGGGCGCGATCATCGATTTGGGCGAGTTCGTTGCAGAAGTCACCCTGAAGGACATCAAGAACGTTCACTTGAGCGTCTATCCTCCGACGGGCCAAGTGCGCATTTCGGCGCCGTTGCGCATGAACCTAGACACCATTCGCGTGTTTGCCATTTCGAAGCTGGGCTGGATCAAACAGCAGCAAAAGAAGCATAAGGAGCAACTACGGGAAACGCCGCGTGAGTATCTTGATCGTGAAAGCCACTATGTTTGGGGACAACGCTATTTGCTTGAGGTGAGCGAGGCGGAAGCCCCACCCGGCGTCAATCTTAGTCATAGCCAAATGCATCTGCGGATAAGACCGGGAACTAAGGGCGAGAAGAAGCACGCGGTTGTGAGCGAGTGGTATCGCGCCCAACTAAAAGAAGCCGCGCGCCCACTGATCGCAAAATGGGAACCGCGCATTGGCGTCAGAGTTGAGCGGTTCTTTGTTCAGCAAATGAAAACACGATGGGGCAGCGCCAACCCGGCCGCCCGTACCATTCGGCTAAACACCGAATTGGCAAAAAAACCGCCTGAATGCCTCGCGTTCATCATAGTTCATGAGATGACCCACTTCCTCGTACCGAACCACGGCGCGCGATTCATTGAGCTGATGAACTATCACATGCCGAATTGGCGCCAGATCCGCCAACGCTTGAACGAAGCACCACTTTCGCACGTTGAGTGGGATTACTGAGCAGAATCGATCTGCCAGGCCATCATCGCGACGCCGTTCCGACGCTCAATATCTTCACATGGCCATTACGCGCACTTGAGTGCCACACATGTTTGGTCCGCGAACTCGCCCAACAACATCCCTAACAACTTCTTAACGCATGCCCAACGATTAAGCAGAAATTTATGTGGGCGGGGCACGCTACAACTTTGAGGACCCGGCTTTCCAATTTTGAATTTCGGCGCAGCGTAGAGGAACCGCTCTTTTGAAGCGAGACGTGATTGAATCTGTGTTGGGCGCGGTCGATCGCTTGGCCCGTGTCGATGCCTGTAGCACAACAGAGTCCGAACGCGATATCGCACGCCTGCATGCCATTTGCGGACCCTTCTTTGCTCTCTTGTCGATTGTCATTATCAGTTACGATCAATGGGTCGGTTTTTCGTCCGCCCCCGTGCAATTCATGCGCGGTATGGCGGCACTTTCTTTCGCCAGCGCCCCCCTGATCCTGCGCTATCGGCGCTCACTGTTTTGGGCAGGCCTCAGCATTTCAATCTGGGTTCCGGCGGCGGTGGCAACATCCCTGCTCTATTCCGACGGATTGTTCGGTGACGATTTGCCGATCTTTGTTTGTATGCCCTTGTTGGTGGCGCTGGTGCTGTCCCGCAAGGCCGCAGGGTTCTGCTATCTGTTCGTTATGTCGATCTTGCTGGTTGCCTTTGCCGACCATCAGCTCGGGCTGATCGGCACGACCATCGAACTTACTGATGGCGATCTGATTTCCCGCCTGATCATGGCCACCATTGCCGCCACTGCGGTCTATTTCATCTCGTTCATGTTTTCCTATTTGAACCAGAAGTCTTACCGCCAAGCGGAACAGGAGAGAAACCGGTTTGAAATGTCGATCGAGATGGCCAATGCCGCCGTCTTCGATTACGACGTCAAAGAGGACATCTTTGTTTGTAATGACCGGCTGCATCAAATATTTGGGCGTACGGTGGCCCAACAGGAAGTCGTCACGCGCCCATTCAAGACGCTCATCAATGCGGAAGACGGTTCAGCGGTTGCCGCCGCTTGGAAACAACATCTGACCGGCACCATTGACTTGTTCGACGAAGAGATGCGGATCCAATGCCCGACAGATGAAACCCTTTGGATCCGTGTCATCTCGCAAACGCGTCTTGGGAAAGACGGCACACCGGAAAACGTCACAGGATTTATCCTCGACATCACCGATCAGAAAACGGCATTGGAACGCGCCGAAGAGGCGAACAAGCTGAAGTCTGAATTCCTGACCAATATGAGCCACGAGATCCGCACGCCCCTCAACGGGATCATCGGTGCGGCGCAGCTGCTTTCCCGATCCAATCTCGACATCGACCAAAAGAAGAATGCCGAATTACTGACATCATCCGGACACGCCCTTTTGTCGATCATCAACGATGTGCTCGACATTTCGAAAATTGAAGCCGGGTTGATGGAGGTGGAAAGCGAACCGTTCGACGTGGGCGACCTGGCGCGCCAGGCCTGCGACGCGGTGCGCGGTGTGGCCGAACAAAAGGGCCTAGCCATGGGCTGTACGGTGGCGTCCGATGCGGCCGGCACCTATGAAGGCGACGCGGCGCGCCTGAAACAAGTGCTGATCAACCTGCTCGGCAACGCCGTCAAGTTCACCGATCAAGGTGTCGTTGCCCTGGCCGTTACCGCGAAAAAAGAACAAGGGCTGTGCTTCACCATATCCGACACTGGCCCCGGCATTGCCGACGATCAGATGCACGTGATTTTCGAACGGTTCCGTCAAGCCGATGGATCGAATGTACGAAAATATGGTGGTACGGGGCTCGGCCTTGCCATCGCCAAAGACATTGTCGAGATGATGCACGGCCGGATGGGCGTCGAAAGCAATCGCGATCAGGGTGCCACATTTTGGTTCACGGTACCGCTGGCCCGCTCTGCACGCCCAATTGCCAAATCAGTGGCTGTCGAGAACCGGCCTCGGCCGGCAGCCGAGCGGATGCGCATCTTGCTGGCTGAGGACAATGCGACCAACCAATTGATCATGCAGCGTGCGCTGAGCGATATCGATGCGGAGATCACGATTGTTGAAAACGGCCGCGATGCGCTCACGCGGCTTCGCACCGAACCGTTCGATTTGGTGCTTATGGACATTCAAATGCCGGTTATGACAGGGGCTGAGGCCATTGCGGCGCTGCGCGGCGAAAAGGCACCGGGCACACTCAACAAAGAGGTGCCGATCATTGTGGTCACCGCCGACGCCATGAAAGGTGCGCGTGAACGCTATATTGATCTTGGGGCGGACGATTACCTCTCCAAGCCCGTCGACATTCCTGAACTGCGCCGCATGGTTCTGGCTCATTGCAAATCGCAGCGCGAATTGTCCGTGTCTGCGGGTGACGAACATACGACCAAAGGGGATTGGGGCCTTGACGGCCGGCGGGTCCTGGTGGTCGACGATCAAAGCCTCAACCGCCAGATCATCCGCGCCCAGCTTGAACCCTTTGGCGTCATCATCTCCGAAGCGACGAATGGCCAAACCGCGCTTGAGCGTGTATCCGCCGAGACTTTCGATTTGATCTTGATGGATGTCCGCATGCCCGTGATGGACGGCCGCACGGCGATCCGCACCTTGCGCGCCAGCGATGCCACGTGGCGCGACCTGCCGGTGATCGCCTTAACCGGCGAAGCGCACGATGATGACCGGGACGCGCTTCTGTCGCTCGGTATGAATGGTTATGTCACCAAGCCGGTGGTGCATAACAAATTGCTCCAAGAAATGGCGCGGGTTCTTCGCCTTGAACGGGATCACAACCCCGCCGACACAACCGTCGATAACAAAGCGCCCCCCAAAAAACCAATCAAGACACCAACCATGACACCCGCAAGGGCAAACGCCGCACAAACAAATACCGCCACTGCAGCCGCAAGCAACAGCCACCCCGGCGATGTGTCCCTTAATGCCCTGCTCAAAAAGCTGGGATAAACGCGTTCGACTTGTATCTGGCAGACTTTGCCCCGGCATGCCGAACGGCACGCAATTAATTGGAACGAAAAAGACCGAACGCAACCTAAAAGAGTTGTCAATTAAGCCGAAATTCACCCAATCGGAAGATGCTTCACGGGCTTTCACTTCCGTCCTCGTATCGGGTGCGCTCTCGGACAGCAAAACTCAATTTGGGAATACTTGATTGGTGATGAGCCCAATTGCCAAATTCTTAAAGTCAGTTGATCAGTTCGCGCGGATCGGCCAGCCAGGACACACATCGCTTGACCGCGCCCGAGGACGGCTGCTGGCCTTATGTGCGCCCGTGTTTGGTTTGCAGGGCCTGTGGCTCACGATCTATCAGCCTGAAGGCCAGGTCGAGACAGAGTTTTACGGCATTATTCAAGTCATCAGTTACTCGGCGTGTGCGTTTCTGATCGCAACACCACTGATCATGCGCCTGTCGCGATCCCCCTTCTTGGCCGGGGCAAATTTGTGCTTCTGGACTTTTGCCGCGTTGAGCTTGTCGCTCTCGTTTCGAGGCGGCCTTTATGACGCTGCACTGCTGATATTCGTCTGCATGCCGCTTTTGGCGGGCTTTCTTGTTTCGCGTTCGGCGGCAGTTGTAACCTTCTTCGCTGTGCTGGCCGTGTGCAGCTTTGCCTACGTCAATCAGACCGGCCTGGGATCAGCAGGCGTTATCCACACAGGCACAGATCACACGGGCCAGTTCATGTATGCCCTGATTTCCGCTTGCGCCGTGGCATTGATCACCTGTGCATTTTCCTTCTTCAATGAAGTTTCTCATAAGAAAACCATTGAAGAGCGCGAAAGGCTGGAGCTTGCGCTCAAGATTGCCGATGCCGCCGCTTTCGCTATTGATAGGCGAACGGGCGAATTCGTTTGCACCGAGAGGATGCACGAAATCTTCGGGCGCCAAGTAACCCGCGAGGAAGTTATAAATGAGCCCTTTGAAGCGCTCATTTGTTCCAAAGATGCCGCAAGGCTGAAAGACAACTGGAAATCCCGCCTGCAGAGCAAGCCGCACCTTTTGGATGAAGAAGTGCGGATCAACACACCTGACGACGCGGTGCGCTGGGCGCGTCTTTTGTTGCAGACACAGGTTTCCGGCAACAACGAAATTGGAAAAGTTGTTGGCTTCGTGGCGGATATTACAGATCAAAAGCTGACGATCGAGGAAGCCCAACAAGCAAACCGACTCAAATCGGAATTCATCACCAATGTCAGCCACGAGATTCGAACCCCGCTGAACGGCATCATCGGCGCGGCGCAATTGTTGTCCCAGTCCGACTTGAACGCAGAACAAGCCGATAACGTGTCTCTACTCACCACATCGGGCCAGGCGCTTTTGTCGATCATCAACGATGTACTCGATGTCTCCAAAATCGAAAAAGGCGTGATGACGCTTGACGAAGAGTCCTTCGATCTCTCTGCACTCGTCGAAAGCGCGTGCGACGCGGTGCGGGGCATGGCGCAGCCAAAAGGCCTGCAATTAAGATGTGCGGTAACCCAAGAGGCAGCCGGCCACTATGAGGGCGACGCCAAGCGGCTAAAACAAGTTCTCATCAACCTGCTAGGCAACGGTGTCAAGTTCACGCAACGGGGCGTTGTCTCCGTGACCGTGACGCGTTCGGCGGAAGGCACGCTTCGTTTCTCAGTCTCCGATACCGGCCCTGGAATCCCGGAAGACCAGGTGAACATCATTTTCGAACGGTTCCGCCAGGTGGACGGATCGGCCGCGCGAAAATTTGGCGGAACAGGTTTGGGCTTATCGATCGCACGCGACTTGGTTCATTTAATGGGCGGCACCTTGAGCGTTGACAGTCAGTTGGGCCACGGCAGTACGTTCTGCATCGACCTGCCCCTACGCGCGACGGGAAACACGGGCGCGCCGGTTACGGGCGAAAGCCAGCCTCTGCCCCTCCTTCCAACCGGCGTGCGCGTATTGCTGGCTGAAGACAATGAGACGAACCAACAGATCATTGTTCAGGCACTGGACACGATGGGCGCCGCGACAACCATCGTCGAAAACGGCAAAGAAGCCCTCGCCGCCTTGCGCGCCACCCGTTTCGACATTGTTTTGATGGACATTCAGATGCCGGTCATGACCGGTGAAAAAGCCATCGAAATCATACGGTCTTCGGGCGACGATTTTTCCGCCATTCCCATCATCGCTGTGACAGCGAATGCCCTGAAAGGCGCCCGCGAAACCTGTATCGCTCTTGGGGCCAATGATTACATAGCCAAGCCCATCGACTTTTCTCAATTGCATGAGAAAATCGTGCGAGCCTTGCCGGCGATGCCGCGCGGCAATTCGGGGATGCTTGCCGGCGAGCGCATTCTTGTTGTCGATGATCAATCGATCAATCGGCACGTCATTCGCGCAATTCTAGAACCGTTCGGACCGGTGATCGTCGAAGCGGAAAATGGGCAGGAGGCATTAGAAAAAGTCGCTGAGGCGCCCTTCGATTTGGTGTTGATGGATGTGCGCATGCCGGTGATGGACGGCCGTACGGCGATCCGCACCCTGCGTGAAGGATCGGCCGCGCTGCGCAACATGCCCGTTATCGCCCTGACAGGCGAAGCCTATGATGACGACCGCGAAGAACTTCTTGCACTCGGTATGGACGGCTATGTCACCAAACCGGTCCGGTACGAACTGCTGCTGAGCGAAATAGAACGCGTCCTCGGCAGCCCAGAAAGCAGGACACAGGCAGACGCAGCCGGTCTTGAGAACAGCGCCAACGCGGCGCCCAGCGGACTGCACAAAAAGGCCGGATAGCCATCCCGTGCCGGTACGTATGCGGTTTCGGAGACGAAAAGCTCTCACCCCATGCCAAATCCGAATTCTTTCACCAGAATTTTGAGGCCTTTGAAAATGTCGAGCACGTCGCGTTTGCGTTCGACCAAGGTTCTGCGGGCGAGCCAGAACGGGAGTTCATTGGCCACACAAAGATTCCAGATCGCCGTACGCACACCACCGCGGACCAGCGCACGATCAGCGCGTTGATAAGACCGGGTGGCGGCCTCAAGACGTTCATCGCTGGTCATGTCCCGCCATTCGCCGCCCACATGATCGGATACCAAATCGCTGTAACGCGAAATTTGCGCAAACGGTTTGTTATAGGCAATGTAGCGCAACGCCGCGTAAAGCTCGCCGGCTTTGTGCTCTTGCTCGCCAATCCAGCCGCGTGCATAGAGTTGACCCAGCGCACTTTCGGCATATTGCGGCTTGTCCCCCGCCAACTCGCGACGGTGCGCCTGCAAAAGGGGCGTACCCAGATCAATTTCTTCGCGACCTTGCCCTTTCCGCGTCTTTTGGCGGCGTTTGGCATAGGCTACACGGGGCCGGCCCGGCCGGCCGCCTCTGGAGATCGATCGCCTTTTTGGTCCGCTCATTCTGTCCTTTCTTATTTGCCAACAAGTTTTGCACTTAGTCAAAGGTCCGGTTATGCGTTCCCGTTCGAAACGGCATGCGTTGGTATGTGCGGATCATCTGGGCCGCGCTACATATTCGGCTTCATCATGGTTTCCTGCCCCCCGTCTTAAGGCCGGCTTTGGGACCAAACCCAACACTTTGCTTTGCACGATTTGCGTATCCGTTTGCATGACCAATTGAGGCCTCCAGCGGCGGAACAAAGGGTGCCATGCCGCCGGCGCCTCCGCCGCTCAGAATGCCGAACGCCCGTTTAAGACGGTCCAGCTCTTGTTCTTTGCGCCGCGCAGCGCGCGCTTCTTCGCGCAAATTACGCACGCGCGCGCCCAGCAAATCAGTGACAACAATGTTGCCGTATAGATGTTTCTCAAAATCCATGTGGGGGTTTATTCCTCTTTTTGAGATTGATGATGGGTTCAAGAGGGTCAAATTGTGTGAGCCTTGTTTTTCGACGCTTCCGCCAAGGCCTGACCTTTCGCCTCTAAAAAGAGCCGCGCAAATTCTTCCGCGGCGCGCTTCAAAGACCGCGTTTCAAAATGGGTGAAGGGTTTACCGGGCTTTTTCACGCTTACGACGAACAAGCGCGGGCGGCGCTGCGCGTAAAGACCGAATTGGATCTCATTCACGGCCGCATAATGAAATGGCCCGTCGGCAAAGGGTTCGATGATCACCGGGCTTATCAATGGGTCTCCTTCCAGGCGCCGCTTCGAACATTGGCCTCGTCTCCCGGCCAACTGCCGTCATATACGCCTGATTGTTCCGTAAACTGACTGATGGCAGGATCGAACCGGAACCAAACGCTGCCCGGGACACCACAATCACGGAAGCGGCTCTTTTTGACATCGAATTCGGTCAGCGTGTCGGCGACATCCGCGCGCCAGACAACGATGCCGTGATCGGCTTTGTTAGCCCAATGAGCCGAACCGCTGATATCGTAAAGCGATGGCTTCACGAGCCTTTCCCGCGCCGACCCCATCTTGACCGGATGGGCCACCACAATGACCTCGCAGCCTGTGTTACGTCCGAAGCGCTTGAGTTGCCGTATGGCCCGGCCGATATAGTCGGTTTCGGATTCATCACGGCGGCGCAGATGTTCGACTTCATTCCACGGATCGATGAGCAGTTTGGAAATGCCGTACCGCACCACAGCGACTTCTGCGGTCTCGATCAGGTCCTCCAGATCGAACTCGCCATCCTCTGTCGGGGGCAAGCCTAGAAAGACGAACTGTCGATTGATCCAATCGTCGGCTTCTTTGCGGCGTGTTTCCTTTCCCCGCCCGTCAAAATAGGGCGCAGGACGGGCAAAATAGAAACGGCGCAGAAAATCGCGCAGATAGGGCTTCACCGGCATTTCAAGAGACACAATGCCCGCCCGCATGCCCGTTGCTTTCGCCTGCATCGACAACAGCCACAGCATAAGTGTGCTCTTGCCATGCCCGGGAACACCGGTGACCACCGTAAAGCCCCCGGGATAAGGCCGGTAATGGGGATCGATGCACGCAACACTGGTCGATTGGGGTTTGAGGTCCGGCATTTCCGGCCAGTCATGCAAGGTCGACAAAGTGCGCAAGGGCACAGGGCGTGCACCATGGATAACCTTTGTCACCCCTTGAGGGCCGTGCTTGATCAGCACATCGTTGAGGTCTTTGCACCCATCCGGGTACTGAACGAAAGCACAGCGCGCAACGCCGAGCCGATTCTTCAGCGCGGTCAAAAGCGCCTGCCCCGGCGCGTCAGCATCAACCGCCAAAATGACCCGCTTAATCGGCTCGAGATATTTCCAGGAACGCCAAATGTAGGCGAAACGTTTGTCTTGTTCCGGATCGGGAACAATGGGCGCGCCTTCGCTGGCAACAGGTGGGGCGCCTGTGGGAACCGACACGGTACTGAAGTGGCCCGCAGAGATTGCCGCCAGCGCGTCCATCTCACCTTCTGTGATGATCAAAGGCTGATCCCCCGAAACCACTGCATCGTCATTCAGAACCGCGTCATTCCAAAACCGGTCAAGTCCCCCCTCTGATTGCCAGAACTTTTTGCCCGCGCCGCGAAACTTGGCACCGGCACTCAGGTCATTCGCCCTCATGCTGTACGGGAACACCAGAACGTCTTGTCCAAAATCGCTGCGCGCGCCCGTGAAGACGCCGTATTTGATCGCGGTTTCGACTTCGATCCGCCTGTCTTCCAACCAGGCGAGATGCGTGTCGTTCAGCTGTGTCATAAAATTCACCACCGGACCAATTGCAATGATAACAACGCCATCCAACACCTGTGCGATCGATCCAAACGCAGAGACATTTTTCGCGGGCCTTCTTGCGTGTCGCGGAGCATCGAGGGCAAGTCGTTTTGTTCGAACCGTCCTGTTGCCCAATTCGATTCGCCGGCAGAACAATCTCGTGAGCGCGCAGGATGTCGGCCGCCGTTTTCATGTTTGCCTCCTTTGCTTGTACTTAAAGCTCATTCTCCATGCGCACGCTTTGCGAGACTTGGGCGTCCCCCTTAGATCTGGCGGCCGGTCGCCGGCGTTCCATGCAACGGCACGACATTCGGCGCGCGGGCCTCCGCCTCCCGCCGCATCCAACGGCGGAACATGGCCTGCCAGTCATTACGCATCCCCTTTTGTCCCGGCGCCGCACGGCTCCAATCCTTCATGTCGGCCACCATCGCGTCGAAAGCGCTGCGGCTAAACCCACACTCTTTGGCATAAGATTTGTTCGCTTCATTCGGCGCAAAGTCCTCAGGACAAAGATGCGCTATCGGGGCCTCAACCGGCCGCTCACTGACGCGGGAAGTTGTCTGCGTGCGTTCATGTGATGGCGCATCCGGTTGCCTGTCCGGCGCGCCAGCGGCCCCCGGCTTCTGACCGCCCTTTGGCTGGTCTGTCTTCCTGTTACTGGGCCGCATCCCAGATCGGGGCCGCACCTCACCGCTCCCCTTTGGCTGGCCCCGTGCCTTTGAATTTTTTTTCGATCGCGCGGACGGCAGGAAGTCGGCAGAGACATCCCCCCCTTTACTTGGCTTAGTGTCAGTGAACTGATATTTGTCGTAGTTGCACACGGTGATGACATTTACGCCGTTACCACCGGCGCCGCCGCTTGTGTGTTCAATAAGGCCGTGCTTTTGCCATTTGACCAACCGGCGGCGAACCGACCCCACCGATGTATCGTACCTTTCAGCCATATCGCGCAGCGACATGGAGAATTGGCCGCGCGCCAAAGTGAGATAGCGCCCCTTGTAAGAAACGGTGGCGTCAACCCAGGCAGCCCGCGCGATGAAATCAACAAACATGGCCGCTTCGGCAAACCCGTCGAACACATCGTGGTCAAACAGGCGGCGGTATATTTTGACATAACCGCCCTTCACCGTATCGATCCCTGTGCACTGTCAGAATTTTGTCGGCGATGGCCAACCGGACCGGTCACTTCTGCCTCCGCGGCCATTTGAACTTCACAACCATGCCCGGTTCGTCAAATCGTCGACCGGCCAGCGCGCGCGCAAATCTGCGGTCGGCACTGCGTGTACTGAGCTTTGATTCGGACGGCGGCCGCCCCCCTGCCCGCGCCCGCACCCCCTCTGTCCAGGCCTTTTCGTTCCACGGCAATCCAAAATGCCTGAACGAAAGGTTCCGATCATCCTTCGTGCCCGTTGTCTCCAAAAAACCGGCCGCCCGTAACTTGCCGCACGCACCACCGATGATGCGCGGATCTTTTTTCAGCGACGGTGCCAATTGCTTGGCACAGAAATCCTGCCCCGGCGGCACGGTTTGAAGAACGAAATCGTAAATTTCTCGGATGACGGTTCCCATCTTTTCTCCCTGTTGTTGAAGTGAGTTGGCGCCTCATGCAATTGGAACGTGAAAAAGGTCTTGAACTCGGCCTTTAATTTGTATACAGATTATCTATTTGTTTGCTTTTTTCAGACTCACCCTTGTGGGGCTTGCGCTTATTCATGCTGCGGCGCACAACAGCCCTCGGCACATGCGTCACCATTTGGCTAAATGCGAAAGCCAGCATCAGAACGGGTGCGATAACGCAAAGCTGTTGGAACTTGGAATCGGGATTCATGGTTTGAAACTTTCAAGGTCGTTCGATTTGAGATGTTGGCCGCCACGACAACCGTCTATTGAGGCGCCGGTTGAGACCGAGTCACAGCGGCTCCTGCCCACCCGGCGGCTTGACCTCTTTTGCCGCGCGGGCCGGCCCAAACAGGCCCAAACCTGCACGCCGTGCCGTACCGGTCGCGCCAATGTGGGCCGCGCAGTCGGCCTCGGCCGTTTCAAAGCCGCGCCTTCTCCGGGCCTTCGGCCAGTGCCGCCGGTATGGGGTGACTTTTTCCGTTTGATATGCATGATGGGAACAAATAAACGCACGTTTTTTGCGTGCGTCAATCAAAAACAGACGTTTTAAACGTACGTTTATTTTGGCAGAATGTAGATGATGTCCAGTAGACGCGTAACAGCACGCCACCGCGATTTACGAAATCGAGCCGGCCTCAGTCAGAAGCGGCTTGCCCATCTGATGGGCTACAAGGGCTCGTCGAGCATTCAGCGTTACGAGTCCGACGAGGATTATACGGAGCGCTATTTCAACGCCAACTACGTAACAAAATTAGCCGATGCTCTTGAAGGTAAAGGCGTCCCGCCGATCATGCGCGATGAAGTTTTAGAACTTGGCGGGCTTACGGGTATTGAACTTAAAGTCTCCAATGCAAAGATCACTCAAGTTCCAATTGTAAGTTGGGTAGAATGCGGTAAATTCACACAGACCGCTGAACCCTTGGAAATTGGGCGCATTGATCGCGTCGTGGAGGTTGCGACGAATAAGAAAACACTAATCGCCCTCGACGTCGTTGGCACCAGCATAAATCGTGTTGCATCTGAAGGAAGCACTCTGATTGTAGACTATGCAGACAAGACACTCGTGAATAACAAATATTTTGTCGTCAAAGACGGCGATACGGCGACCTGCAAAAAATACAAACAAGACCCACCTCGATTCGAACCGGATTCAACGGAAGAGCACGACACGATTTTCCCTGAGGCCGAGATTGAAGTTGTGGGCCGCGTCATTCAGGTTGTGAAAGAGCTCTAAGGCGCCCCTCTTCACCGGCTGACCCGCACGAATCACTAACGCCAGAATGTTCCCTTGCATACATGGGTTGGCCTATGTTTTGATGGATATACGTACGTTTTATACGTATACGGGCATATGCCTGATTCCTCTCGCGTCCCGGCGGAATGGGACCTCCACCCTTCTGAATGCAGCCTTTTTCGGCGCGCCCACATACGGGCGGTTCGCCACCATGTAAGAGCAAGGGCCAGGCGCTATCGCCGCTGCGATTTGGTAGGACTGATCAACTGCCCTGAAAATTGGGTTGCTTCACCGAATCCCAAGGTGACTGAAGCCCTTATCAACCGCCTAAAGCGCGCCCTTTATGTGGAACGCCAGAAGCTTGGAACAGATCACGGTCACCTGAAGACGACTGATGGCTGCCAGACGCGCCTCACCGCGCTGCGCATTGCCCTATGCGCAGAACTCAAACGCCGGCGCAACGCTTGCCATCGACTCACAGGCAATGTCTTTTCAAAAGAGGGACCGCCGGCATGAAGACAGAACGACTTAAAGCGGTCGCGCGCGCAATCGAGACCGAGACCCTGCCGGACGGCACACCGCTCGCCTTCGACATGACATGCCTGTTGGCACGCGCGTCACGCCGCAGCGGCTCTTCCGAGATGAATGCCTCTACCGCCTATTGCGCCGGTTGCATCGCCGGTTTCGCGGCCCTTATGTTCGGTCGCCCTCAAGATCGGGCCTATCTCGATGCCCAGAGGCGGGTCAATATTGTGGCCGTTGATCTGATCGCACAACACGCACTCGGCCTTTCCGACGACGAAGCAAGTGAGCTGTTTTACGGCACCCAAAGCGGCATCGACATCGCGTCTATAACCGCATCCGACGCCGCCCAAACGCTGCGCCGCGCATCAGATACCGGCAATGTTCGTCATGCCGCGGCCTGCGTATTGCAAGCAGCTCCATCACCGCAAGAGGGTGCGTGAACTGCGCCACCGTCATGCACCCGGGCACAGACCTGTCCCTTAATCCGGCGCGAGCATGTCCTCGTCAATGACGATCGGGTCTTCCAGGAACCATGTCCGAATGATTTCAGGCACGTTTTCTTCCGTGAAGTTGGACTGACTTTCTTTGTCATAAACAAAGGCGGCAATGTCTGCCACTTCTTGGCCGGTCAGATTAATCTGATAGCCGAGTTCCATTGATTGAAACACGATCATTGCGTCGGCACCGCGCCACATCCGCGCCGCGAAGGCCAAGACATCGATGGTAGCGACCTCGTCTGGCGCATCAAGCGGCGAAGCGGCTTTACCCCCGACCCCATTGACCGAATGGCAAACAACGCACGCCTTGTTGGAAAACAGCTGCTTGCCCCGCTCTGCGCTGAGTTGCGGGACAATCGTGGTCAATGCCCTGCCCTTTTGTTCGGTTTGGTTGGTTTGAGCGGAGGGCGATGTGTCCGCCTCCTGTGCCAGCACCGGTGCAGCCGACACGAGCACCGAGGCGCCAGCCAGCAGCACAGAAAGAATGTGATTGCGCATAGAATTCATTGTGTTGTGGGCCCTGATAGTGTCGTCATTCGAACATTGGGTCATTCGGATTCTGTGAGTGGCAACCGGCTTTTCTGACTGGCGCCATGCGTAAAGACTGGTTCGCCGCGATACGTTGGGGCGATTCAATTTTTTGAGGCTTGTTGAGGCGCATTGCACCCAACCGACAATTTCTTCTTACGCTATTCGGTGGACCGCGGAACATGATCTAGATCAATGCGCTGTTGGCGATGCTGGCAGATACTCAATCAATGATGACACCATTCCCAAAATTGCCTCATATTTCGATCCTCACGATTGCCTTGTTCTTGGTGATTGCGTTTGGATTACTGTTGGTCCTTACAAAAAGTGCAGCGGCTGAAGCACCGCTTGGTCCGGTAACCTTGCCGCCAATTGCGATTACACCGGTCGATGCGGAAAAGGGCCGCGAGCTTTTTGTCAGCAAAGCCTGCGTTGCTTGCCATTCGGTAAACGGTGTGGGCGGCAAAGCGGCCCCTATACTGGATGCCGCTGCTGGAAACCAAGACGTCGACATTCTCGATTTCTTCGCACGTATGTGGAAAGGCGCGGATGCCATGGTGATCTTGCAACGCCGCGAATTGGGCTATTCCATCGATCTAACCGCGTCCGAAATTGGCGACTTAGCCGCCTTTGCCAGCAGCCTTGAACACCAGCAAGGGTTTTCGATGGAAGACGTCCCGATCTATTTGCGGGATTGGTTTGTCGACGATCCAAAGGATTGGGGCGAGGAACTGCCGCGCTTCAATCAATAGCGCGCCGCATCGCATTACAACGACCCGAGGGGTTTTATGAGATCAGCTGCCACCATCAAAGTTTTGGGATCGGCTTTGTGGGCCTTAGCTTTCGCGCCCGGCGCATTTGCTGATGACATACGCGTTGACAAAGGACGCGAGCTCGCCCAGCTCTGGTGCGCGTCCTGCCATGTCACATCAGCTAACCAGCTCACGGGAGCAGATCAGGCCCCGGCCTTTCAAGAGATCGCGAATGACCGGACCAAAACCGACAAAAAATTGCGGGTGTTTCTTTTGGATCCACACGGCGGCATGCCACCCCTCAATCTGTCGCGCGAGGAAACCAACTCCGTGATCGCCTACATCAACAGTATGCGCCCACAGAAAAATCAAAACCCGGACCCGCCTGACGATTATCCGGATCCAGACGGCCCCTCGACCTCCGGGTGAGCTGACGCTTTCGTATTGCGTTTCTGGATTGCGTTTATTCGGCGTTCGTAGCGAGGAGAAATTCGAGGATCGGTTCCGACTGGTCTCCGGGAAAATGATAAGCATCCGGCAAGTAGCGCAAGGTCAAGTTAGACACATTCTCCTCAAACCGTTTTTTCATGGATCGCCCGTCTAAGATTACATCTTTACCTGCGACCACTGCCATTACAGGCATTTCAAGACCGCGGAGTTGCTGATCTGCAAAAATCGGTAGCTTCTCGACTCTGGGCCGAAAGTGAGTGTTAATCTGCGTCATATGGGCGGAGAACAATTCTTTGATCTCGTCCGTAGTGTCCTCATTGACTTGGTCCGGCCCGACCACCCGCTCCAGAATCTTGTTGCGTCCCCATGATCCGCATAAGGATAATGGTAACGCCCACAAGAGAAAGTTCTTTTGTGCGCCGACGCCACTCGGCACAATCAAAGCCAGCAGATCGACACGGCTGGGGCGCCGGATCGCATAATCCAAACTGAACCATCCGCCGAGCGAAATGCCAACGAATCCGGCGCTTGCCAATCCGAGCGCCGCCATTACCTCATCCAACCACTCTGCGTAGGTGTCGGAACCAAGCTGAGGTCGCGAAGACGCACTCCATCCCGCCTCGCCGATGATATCGACTGCAAAAAGCCGAAAATGCGGTGCCCAATGCACCGCCTCGCGCATCCACATAGCCGCCGTGCTCATGGACCCATGCAACAAAACCAGCGGGGGCTTGTCCTGCTTGCCGCATGCAATAACGAAAGTCTCGCCCTGTGCCGTTGGAACGCGGATCTGCTCATGCGCGATTGGCCAATGCGCCAACAAGGCGGCATAGCCCGCGTGCACAACTTCTGCCCCCGCCGCCGACTTAAAGATACTCTCAGGTTTCCGCATACCGGCTTCAGACATGTTGATCCCTGCGGCTAAAACCGAACAGCCGGCCTGCCTCGTAGAGTAGAGGCCCGGCCCCACATGTGTCTGAATTCATGCCTGTTGGCCGATCAAGACGTTGGCGAGTTCAAGCAAGGTCGCTGTTGCCTTAACGCTGCCGTTTATAATGAGCTTGAGATGACGGCGATCGGCGTTGTAAATCACTTCAACGCGAAGTGTTTGGCCGTCTTCGTCGCGGCTGCTCACCGACGCCAGTAATGTTTGCGTCAAACGATCCGCCTCCTCTTTCGACATGCTCTGAATGTCGACGATACTGGACACTTCCGAGTGATGATCTGTAGACGGAGGGACTGCGCCTGTCTCGCCGGGCGAAAGCCCTGCAAAAGCTTCAAGAGCTGGGCGCGGCACACGATATCGTTTACCGACCTTCACGGCCTCAAGGGCGCCGTCCCGTATGTATCTGCGCACGGTCCGTACATGCAGACCCAGCCGCTCGGCGACCTGCTCAGGCGTATAAAGTTGATCAGCCAGTGATCTGCTCACCTCATCGCTCCACTACGATATCTTCCGTATCGAGATCTTTAAGACAGGCTTGAATGACCTCAGCTTCTGACTCAAACTGTTGCGCCTTGTCGGCACGGCCCAGCTTTTCATATTCGCGCGCCGCGGTTCGCCGCGTCTGAGCTTCGGCACTCAAGACACGATCAATGGCCGCACGATCAATGGTGCTGCCAGTCACTTCACTTGCTGAGCCTGCATGGACTAGCCGTTCGGCAACCTCCGCCGCCGGTAATGCACTGGCATTATCAACCGCATGAAGCGCAGCCCGCAGTGCATGGACCGTCAGTATGTCCCGCCCTTTTAGGGCCGCCGTCAGCTTCCGGGAAACCTTCAGCCGAAACACGCCATAAACGTCGGAAGTCACCTCATCCCTCCCGGACAAGTAATTTTGACCTTATTATTACTTTTATGACCTATATTCAAGGTTCATTACGTAATAAAACGTAATAATTCGGACATAAGACTCGAGACGAAGAGGATGGGAAAAGCGCCTTTCGATCCAGAATGGGTACAGCGTATTTACGGTCAGTCGGTGAAAGGCGCACGATCATTCGCCCCGGACACGATCGTTCCCATCACATAAAAGAACGGGTTACCCGTCGTAGGCGGCTCATCCGCTATCTGACGATTTCACCTACAGGCCGTGGACCGGTCAGCTTGTTGTATTCATTCGTCATCCGGTACGTAGACGAGGATGTCGCCGGGTTGGCAGTCGAGGAACGTGCAGATCTTGGCGAGGGTTTCAAAGCGCACACCCTTGACCTTGCCTTGCTTTAATAGCGAGACATTGGCTTCCGTGATCCCCAAATATTCGGCAAGCTGTTTGGACTGGACCTTGCGTTCCGCCAGCATCACGTCCAATCGCACAATAATCGGCAAGAGCCCTGACCCTATATGAAATTCGCGTTCTCTTCGGCCAAGGAAAGCCCCTGGCCGATGATGGCCGCCATCAGCCACACCATTCCAGCTGCGAACAACACAAAAACTTGGTCCGATCCAAACGAGATCGCCAATTGGCGCGTGCCCGGTTCATTATAGTAAGTCAGCAGCACGGAAATCGCCGGCACGACGATCAACCCAGCAACCGTTGAGGCGAGCACCCAGAAGGAAAACCGACGGAGATACTGAACCGCTTGCGCGGTGAACACTTTGCCCGATGCAAACAGGTTGAAGCAATTGCGCGCTTGCCAAAGACCAAACAGCATCAAGGCCAACGGAACCCCCGTAATCAACGCACCGACGACCCGCTGCCAAACCTTAAGCGGCGCTTGAATGCTGTCTGGTGCCAGGTCGGCCCGCACCGCCAGTTCGGTTGTGTCGGCCCAAACCCAATAGCCGGCCGCGCCAATCGGCAAAACCGCAATCAAAACCAGGCACGCCGCGGCCATAAGCCGGCTCACACGTTTTATGTTTTGCAGGCGCCGCGGAGACTCGCGTGTGTCCAAAGTCGTCATCGATTTCATCCTTCTTTGTCGGCCGGTACAGCACCGAAATCGGCATTTGAGTTATTATAGCTTGACGATTAATTATTGCAAAACAATAATTTTAGCATAATTCCCAGCCCTATTTCCTTAGGAGTCGCCATGACACGCCTTCTGCCAGCTCTCTGCAGTCTTTTGATCCTCGCCGCCTGCAGCGGTGTGCCGCTCACCTCTTGGCCGCGACTTATGTCCCTTTCCAATGATTTGATGGAGGCCGATCCGGCGGAATTTACTCTGGCCGTTGAAGTCGACAAACGGGTGAGCCCCACCGCCGACGCCGTGCCCTATTTCCAACTGGCCATCACGCCGGCCCAGGAAGGCGCGTTCGATCCGATCGTCAGAAATCTGCCCATGCAATTTGAAACTGCCGAAAGCCGGCCGCCGGGGCTCAAGCCGGCCGGCCCCAATCGGCAATGGCTCTTATACAGCTTTCCTCCTTCTTCGCAGGATGAACTCCGCCGTATACGGACATCGTTTGAAGACCTGCGCGCCGAACAAGAGGGAAAAGAGAATGGCGGCGGCAGCGTGAGCATCGGCATTGAACAGGCGCATCTTGCGGTGAACGATCCGGCACTCGCCGACACAAGATGGGAGACCTGGCTCAAAACATCTGTACACGAAGGATATTTTGAGATCTGGTCCGGATCATTGGACAGTCTGCGCGCACAGGCCGAAAATGCGGCAAAGCGCAACTCGTCTGTACAGAAACAGAATAACTAACTCATAGGTGGGAAGGTCGCCCTGACCGGCGCCGCCTTACGGACCGGCGACAAGCACTTGATTGGCGATCCGCTTTGTCGCGTCGATATACCGGCGTTGCGACCAACCGCAGTCGCCGGTCAAATATTCCCAATTGCGCACTGACAACAGGGTCCACAAAAGATCGGTCGCGTGTTTCACGGAATAATCCGGCGTCAGCGTTCCGTCTTTCTTCAGTGCCTTAACCGCAGCCTCGCACCCCTCACGCACAGCCTGTTTCCGGCCGGCCCAGGCCACTCGTGCGGCTTCATCGGTGTCCTCCATCGCCATCAGTGCTTTGGCCACGCCATGAATCTTCGGAATATAGTTACCCCATGCATCGATAAAGGCATTCAGCCGCTCGATTCCCGACTTTGCGGTGCGGCTTGGCCGCAATCCTTTATCCGTATCGTACACCTCATCCAGATAGCGGGTGGTCGCCACCAACAATTCCGCCCGTGTGGGAAAATGAAGGTACAGAGCCTGTCGTGTGATACCTGCCGCCTTGGCAATGTCGCCCACACGCACGCCGCCGGGTTCACTCTTTTCGAGCATCTGCCACGCGGCGTGCAGAATGCGTTCACGGGTATCGAGATTATCTCTTGACATGGTGTAAAGTACACACCAAGCACACAATGTCAATTGTTATACTTTTCGCACCGCTCATCTGGTGGACAGACGCAAGTCCATCAACCATCAGCAGGCTTGAAGAAGGACGACGGGATGATTTTCAGCTTTTGCCTCTTCATCGTCATAACCATGCCCGGCCATACCCTCCCAGATCAGGTCAAACCCCGCGCGCGCCAGAAGGCTCAAGCTTTCGTCTTTCGAAAAATGACTCCAATACATGGTGGTACCGAAAAAATCATCTTCCAAATAACCGGGTTCTGAGTCTTGCGCGAGTGAGACGAGAAAGAGACCACCATCGGTCAGCCACGAACGAAGTTTGAGAAGAAACGCGAACTGATCATCGCGGGGAATGTGAAAAAGCGCATACATCATAACCGCGGCATCAAAAGCATGGTCATCAAACCGAAGTTCGGTCACCTCGCCATGAATGAAGTTGGCATCAGGGATCGCCTCCTTTGCCAGCTTGATTTGCTTAGCAGAAACATCAACACCCGTAACCTGATACCGGCGCGAGAGGAACGCGCTGATCGGTTGCCCGCATCCGCAGCCGATATCAATAAGCCTTGAACTGTCGGGAAGCCGTTCGGTGAGGCGGTTCACGAAAGGCGGCGGCAGCCTTTTTCTTGAAGCCGCATAATCTGACGCGCAGCGGTCATAACCTGCCGCGACGACAGACTTAGCGTCGAAATCTGGATCCATGACCGGGCGCATGACTTACCTAAAGACTTGTCGTTCCTTGTTCAATTTCCATACCAGTATTCCGCTGCCATTAACGCGAGACAAACTCTTTTCGGCCTTTGATTCAGATTGACACACCCGTTCCCGGTCGCAAATGACTTCCGCATGGAAAGACAATCAGGCTTCTCCGCCCGAAGGAAACACTGAAATGACTGATATGTACACGCACTATATTTCGCTTGGCGGCAGTTGGGCGGCGATCTTTACGGCATTGGTGGCTGCTTTTGGTTATGGAAAATATCTGCTTGAGCAACGCGGACGGCGCCGACGCTTGGAAAGATACCTCAAGGGTGAAAAAACGAAGGCCGGCGATCGCGGCCAACGCTCCACCTTTCATCTGATCGCCAAGCTCGGCATGACAGAGGCAGAAATCCTGAAGGCCAGCTTCCAAAGCAACCGCGTTGTGCGGCGCCTTGGCGTCGACAAGGAAACGGGACTCGCCAATGCGATTTTATTTGAGTGGAAAGGTTCCTAATCTCAGAAAAGATCAGAGGGATGAGGTCGATCAAACCAGCTTGGCCGAAAGACCTCCGTCAACCAGCATTGCGGCGCCGGTTGCAAAGGCGGATTGATCCGACAATAAAAACAAAGCGGCGCGCGCTATCTCTTCCGGCGCTGCCAACCGTTTGAGCGCATGCAGTTCGGCGATTTGTTCTTGAACCACAGGGTCGTCACTGGCCATGGCCGTTCTTGTTCCACCCGGCAGCAGTGCGTTAACGCGTATGCCTGCGGTCCCGTGTTCGGCAGCAAGCGACTTGGTAAGGCCGATCAATCCGGCTTTGGATGCCGCATAGGCGCCCATCCCAGGCATACCGCCATTCGTTACACCAACGAAAGAAGATGTAAAAACAAGGGCGCCGCCACCCTGCCCCCGCCTCGACTGATTTCTCAAGAGTGCCGGTATCTGATGTTTTGCAGCAAAGAACGCACTCGTGAGATTGGTAGCGATTACATCGTGCCAATTCGCCGTTTCCATATCGGGCACCGGTCCCGTCCCACCGACAATCCCCGCATTGTTAAAGGCACCATCAAGGCCGCCAAACTCTGTATGCGCGAGCCGCACCAATTCGGCCGCATAAGTCTCATCGCGCACATCGCCCGGCAGCGACACCGCTTTGCCCCCGCCATCCACAATCTGCTCGACAGCTTGACTGAGAAGGTCTTCCCGCCGTGCGCCAAGAACAAGGTGCGCGCCCTGCGCAGCAAACAAAAGTGCAGCGGCAACGCCAATACCACTGCTGGAACCCGTAACGATGATGGTTTTGTTCTCAAGTTGCATTCTTATGTCCTCAAAGAGATTGACGTGTCTCTTGATAAGAACGGGGCTCGTGCACCTCCACCCGTTTCATGCGACAGAATTTGGCATAGGAATACTGAGAACTTTCAACAATGCATACGCCAAAGGGCGTGCCAGAGGGTACCGTGCCCATCGTCGGCCGAGTTGAATTCAATCAACGGCACCGCATATACAAACTTATACTTGCTGAGGGGGATGACATCTTTTGTTGAAACTGCTGATACGCTTCAGAACCATCTTTGCCGTTGATGGCGTCATGTCACTCACATTCGGTTTGGCGACTTACATCTATCAATTTGAGATCTTCAGCACGGCCTACGATCTTCAAAGCATGGGCGTGTCCGGTCGGGGAGACACACTGATTGAAGCCGCGCTTCTGGGGATATCTGGTTATTATGTTTTGGTCGGCGCGATCTTGATTATCGTGTCCAACGTTCACACAAGCATAGCGCGGCCATTGGGTATCGTCGTTGCGCTCCATCACGCTTTCATGGCCGTTAATGGCGCGCTCGGCGCCGATCGTCCTTGGCTCGTTGGAAGCCCCTGGTGGGATGTGGTGATCCACACACTCTTTGTCCTCGCCTATATGACAGCGATTGTCACATCCATGCGGACAACAAACACTCAGGACTAACGACTGGCGCACGTCGGCTTTCGGATGGCGGTCAATACCGCGCCAAATGATCAATCAGCAGGTCGAAAAACATGTCGGCTTGCGCCTTGTAAGCCCATTGCACATTTTTGGACCCATGGGTGACGCCCCAAAAATCAACGGCCGTGTGGCCCATGGTCAGCGCCGACTCAGTCTCCACACGAACATTACATTCTCTCAATTTGAAGATTTCGGGTTTGAGCAGATAGGCGATTGTGCACGGGTCATGGAGCGGCGCTCCTTTCAGCCGTGTTTGGTTGCGCGCACCGCGGCCATAAAAGCCCAGCATGCCTTGGACGGCATCGGCCACCTTGTTGCCCAACGCGCCAATGCGATCGAGGTCCTGTTGTGATGTGCGCACTTGGTGGGTGACGTCCAAGCCAAAAACGGTCAGCGGCCGCCCGCAGTCGAACACGATCTCGGCGGCGTGCGGATCAACGAAGATGTTGAATTCAGCTGACGGTGTGATGTTGCCGCCTTCAGACCGGGCACCGCCCATGATGACGATTTCAGAGACCTTCGGCAAAATGGCGGGATCACGCTCGATGGCACGGGCAATATTGGTGAGTGGGCCTGTCGGCACAAGCGTAATGCTGTCGTCTTCTGCACCCTTTAATGTTTCCACCAAGAAATCGACTGCATGGACGTCTTGCATGGGTGTTTGTGGCTCTCGGATTTCCATACCGTCAATGCCTTCATTCCCGTGCACCTGTTCGGCGGTATGAAGTTCATTGACCATCGGTCGTCCACACCCGGCATACACAGGCACATGGCCGACATTGGCAACATCGCAAAGCAGCCGCGCGTTCCGCTCCGTCTTGGCCAACGGCACATTGCCCGCCACAGTCGTAATTCCCATAATGTCGAGTTCCTCTGGTGCCGCGAAGGCGAGGAACAACATCACCGCATCGTCTTGTCCGGGATCGCAATCAATCAGGATTTTTCGCGTCATAAGGCGTCCGCTTCTTCACACTTGCCATGGTGGAACTGTCGCCGTGACCTATAATAGCCCCCCTCCCATTTGACCATCAAAACATCGAACCATCAAAACTGGGCACCCCATGGCAAAAAACTCCGACGGCAGCACCGATTACTGGAAGAACAACACGGTCGAAATGCGCGCGGCTGGTTTTGATCCCGCCAAGGCGCGCGGCAAGAACGCGATCGTCACCATCGCCAATTCCTTTACCAACGCCCATCGCTGTAACAACCGCGCACAACGGATTGCTGAATTGCTGGTCGAAAGCGTAGATGCCCATGGCGGTCAAGGTTTGCTGGTCGGCACGCCCGCGGTGTCGGACGCGCTGACCCAAGGCACACCGAATGCCGGATACAGTTTGGTTTCGCGCGATTTGATTGCCGATTGCATCGAAGTCGGCCATCGTGCCCATCACGGCGACGCCATGCTCGTGATCTCCGGTTGCGACAAGGTCGGGGCTGCCGCGCTCATGCCATTGGCGCGCACCAATGCGTTTGGCTTGGTGGTCTATCCGGGGACCAGTTCGCCCGGCAAGGTTTCCTTTGCTCCGTGGGCGGAGAAAGGCAACAATCTTACCATCATGGACTACGCCGAAGGGCGCGCAGCGCACGATGCCGGCACCGTCACGGATGAGCAGCTTTTGGAACTCGAGCGCAACATCATGCCCGGCAGCGGCACTTGCGGCGCCATGTTCACCGCAAACACGATGAGCACCATCGCCGAGGCCATGGGCATGATGCTGCCCCGCGGTGCCAGCCATGCCGCAGACTATGACGCGCAAAGCGATGTTCATGACGATGTGAAAGCCCATGCCGCGGCATCGGTCGACGCGCTGTACGCGCTCAAAGCAGCCAACATCCGCCCGCGCGATATTATGACGATGGCGGCGTTCGAAAACGCGATTGCAACCGCCTATGCCATGGGCGGCTCGACGAACTTGTACCTGCATCTGCTGGCCATCGCGCGGGAAGCGCAAGTTCCCCTGACCATAGAACATATTCAGGAAGTGGGCGAACGCGTGCCCCTTATCGCCAATCTGCAACCCCATGGTCCTTACGCCATGGTGTCGCTCCATCAGATCGGCGGCGTGCCCATCGTGATGAAAGAGCTGTTGCGCACGGGCCTCCTAAACGGCGATGCGCTGACCGTCACCGGCAAGACGCTGGCCGAAAACCTAGACGACATTCCAACGCTTGAAGAATTGGGCGAAAAAGATCTCGTGTTCCCTGTCAGCGCCCCCATTGCCCCACCGGGAAATCACATCAGTTTGCTGAAAGGCAATTTGGCACCCGAAAGCTGCGTCCTCAAACTCAGCGGCAAGACGCTGGCGGACGGCGTGTTCAAGGGGCGCGCGCGTGTGTTTGAAAGCGAAGCCGATGCGATGGCCGCCATCCGCGCCAACGATATTGTGGCCGGCGATGTAGTGGTGGTCCGCAATGTAGGTCCGGTCGGCGGACCGGGCATGCCGGAAATGGTGATGCTGACCATTCAATTGCAGGGGCGCGGCCTCGGCAAAGACGTGGCGCTGATCACCGACGGGCGTTTTTCAGGCGTCTCCCACGGCATTCTGATCGGCCACATCTCGCCAGAGGCCGGAAAGGGAGGCCCCATAGCCGCCGTGCATGACGGCGACACGATCATCATCGATCCCGCGCAACGCACGCTTACGCTAGATGTGAACGATGCGGAGATCGAACAGCGCATGAAAGCGTGGCACGCGCCTGAGCAAACGGTCAGCGTGGGATCTGTCCGTGATAAATATGTCCGGCTTGTTTCTTCAGCGCATTACGGGTGTGTGCAGTAAGCAACGATTTAGGTCGATGACATTGACGGATTCTCAGCGGCCAAAGGCAAGTTAGCTGATAATCGCGGTTCGCCGTTGATTATGCTTTGTTTAAACATCAGTCTACTGACAATCAGAGAGACTAGTCCAAGAGATCAAACTACCTTCGAACATCTCCGCCAAGAAAATTGATTTTAGTTACAACACCGCCACAGCCTCGTAGCTGTGATGTAATTCACACAATACCCAAATATCGGCGTGTTAGAATTTGGCAACAATTGTTGACTTTATGCCTCAAAGCCTGGCCAGGACGGAGACATGGCACAAGACTGATGCAAGCTCGGCCTCACCGCCAAGTGTGACCGATTACGTTGCATTAGCGTTAGTTTTTCGACGAGATTACTTAGACGTGCTCGTATCAGTTTTTGCTTGAAGACATTTTGGACAAGTGGGGAAAGCGTCCAATGTTGAAAAATCTGTTTGTAGCCCGATTGCGGGATTACGACTGTTTAAACGTCTTTTTTAGTTATAGTTGCGCATGGAAGGGGCCGATTCCAAACGATCCTGCGGTCACGTTGATGAATCGACAACTTTCAAATGCCGGAAAAATCGTTGCACTTGTGCTTGCAACGATTCTACTCAACGGATGTGCCACGGGACTTAAAGGACGCCCCGACAGGCCCATACCTGTCGCCGATGAGATGAAACTTGCGACAAACGCCGCAAACTTGTTCGCTGCCCAATATTTTGCAGCCCTCGGTTACGATCAAAAGATCGTTGACCTCTACAGTACCGACATAACGACAATAGCTGGCGACCCGAAACCCGACCTAGCAGTCATGTCACGCGACGACTTCGTCTATGCGAAATTGAGATTGCATGAACTGGCGTTCCAAGAATACGCCCAGGCGCTTTCCGTTGAAGGACGCGGTGGCGCACTTGCTGCAACCGTCGCCACGTTGGGCCTAAGCGCAGCAAGTTCGGTTATCTCAGTAGAAGCGACAAAATCACTACTATCCGCCGCCGTTACTGCCATCGCCGGATCGCAGGAGGCTTACGGCAAAGATGTTCTGTTAGAGCGAACTATCGAAGCGCTGTTTGCCCAAATGGTTGCCAACCAACTGGAAATACGGGTCCAAATTGAAACCAACCTTATGGAAGACCACCTAGCCTATCCGTTAGAAGAGGCAGCGCTTGACGTGGAAAAGTATGCAATGGCTAGCAACGTCAATATTGCTTTGTCCGCGCTAGCTAAAGAGGCCGGCGACAAGGTGGAACAGGCAACTGAAGAACTTGAGGAGATTCGAACTGGAGAATATTTGAAGGACAGCTCTGGAGACCTGCTGCGCGCGTTCTGGAAGCCGGATGGCGCAACAAAGAACGCTAGCAACGAAGCCAAAATCAAGAATTGGATGGTTGAGAATATTGGCGCGAAAGTTGTCGGCACACAAATACGACCGTCGCTAACTTATTTCATTCGCGCCAAGGAGTATCGCAGCAAAAGAGAAGACGCTGTTCGTGCTCTGGATCTAAATTAGGAGTAGCAGTTATGCCGTACACAGAAAGAATGGCAAATGTCCCACGAGCCGCTTGTCCAGAAATAATTTCCGATTTTGAAAGCGAAGGCGCAACAGTAACCAGCAACTGTGACGCCGGCGGCGTAACGTGCACGATTACTGCCGTCTTTCCGGATGTAGCAGCATTGGCAGTAAACGAACCAGCGGAAATATCAGAAAGACGTGATGACGGTAACTTGGGCCTTGCCATGGCGATAATGCCTGAAACGCCACTTGGCGACGAGCCTTACTTGAACCAATTCGCTAGGTCCATTAAGTCGGCAGCGGAAACGGTGGGATGCTCCGCTCGTGCACTGGCGGCCATTGCATGGATTGAAAGCGGTTTTCGTAACATTCGTAACGGCACAGGTTCGTCGGCTACCGGACCGTTTCAATTCATCCCGACAACATGGGCTGCGATGGTCGCGCGATACGGAGACCAGCATGGGATCTCAACCGATATGATTACGAAGCCCAGCCAGCAAAGCTATATGGCCGCTCATTTGCTGGTTGAAAACACCGAGTCGCTCAAACGGCTTGGCGTGTTAGAACCCTCAACGCTCGATTTGTATCTGGCACATTTTTTTGGCGCAGGCGCGGCGGGGACGGTGATTGAGGCCGAAGACAATCAAAAGATCGATAAAGTATTGCTTGCGCACTACGGGGACACCGAACGCGGCCGCAAGCGCGTTGCGCTGATCATTAAGCAAAATCGTGGCATTATGACGAAACCGGGCGGCGCCTTAAGAAATGTGAGTAAAGTCAAGGCCATCTTCCGCCGAAAATTGGATAGCGCTCTTGATGAGGCCGACCGCCTACTGGCGCGGGGCACCCATTGACCAAATGGTCCCAGATGCGATTTCCAGGTAGCAAGCAGGGTTGATGCAAACATGAAAACCGAGCCATCAAGCTGAAAGTGAGGCAGCCGCCGAAATGTCGACGAATCAAGAGGAGACAATAGAAGTAAAGAAACTCGACATCGAGCGCGAGCGGCTTGCCCTGGAACAACAAAGAGCCGAGCGCGAAAACAGATTCATCAACAAACATTTTGGCGCGATCGCCACCGCTCTTGTCTCAATCGCCGCGGTCCTTGTTTCAGTCTCACAAATCCAGGTGGCGGAGCTCCACAAGTCAAGAGAGATCGAACTAAGCCAACTGGAAGCTGACCGTCAATGGCGGATCAGAGCTGCGGAATTTGTTGCAGCGAACTGGCCCACCATTCTGAGCGAAGATCAAGACGAACGCCAAGCAATGGTCCATCTGATTAAGATGGCCTTTCCAAAAGACATCAGCGACGGGTTGTTGAATGAAGCTCAAATCGCAACCAGTCCCACACTTCTACACCGATTCTGGAAGCCCGACGGACTCAATGTTAACTCTGAGAACGCAGAGATCTTACAAAAATGGATGTCGCAAAATGGCATAAACACATCAACCACAATATTTCTTCGGGCAAACGAATTCGAAGAAAAACGCATAAAGGCAATTGAAGAGCTCGCGCTCAGCAGCAGACAGGTAACGATCACGGGAATTCCTGGATCTAGAGTTGAAGAAATCGTAGCCGAATTTCAGCTCGACGGTGCCTCAAACGTCGCGAGAGAGAAACAACCCGACGGCAATTGGACGGTGACAGCCACATTCCCTACACGCAGTTAATTCTGATAGCCGCTGTGCATGACGGCGACACCATCATCATCGATCCCGCAGATCGCACATTGACCCTTGATGTGAATGACGCAGAGATAGAGCAACGCATGAAAGCGTGGCACGCGCCGGAGCAAACGGTCAGCGCGGGTTCCGTACGAGACAAGTATGTACGCCTTGTTTCCTCCGCCCATTATGGCTGTGTACAGTAAGGACCATTGAGAGAACCGCTTATGTCCGCTTGGGGGGCGCTCCCTCACCATCCGAATTCGCGTCCCACCAACTCCTGGTGGTTGCACGAAACAATGTCTCCGCGGGATTGAACCGCTTTCGATAGCTGCTAGGCTTCGATTGAGTGAATGCGCGGGGAAAACGCTTAGACCCGCGCAAGTTGGGGGGCATATGCGTATCATCATCCGATGCATTCTGGTCATTCTCGTGACGGTAAGCACCGCCAGCGCGCAGGAAGAAAGGCATATCGAAGCATGGAGCCTCAAAAACAGTCAATTCCATGCCTTTTACAAAGAAGGGAAGTATCAACAGGCTCTTGAGGCGGCTCAATCGGCACTTTCCTACGCCGAAGAACACTTTGGTTCCACACATCGCTTTACCGCTGTCGCACACATCAATGTGGCCTCGGCCTATCGGACACTTGGCGCTTTTTCAGAAGCTGAACCTCATTATCAAAAAGCGTTAGACATCACGACGGCGCTCTTCAGCCGCCTGCATGAAGAAACAGCCACCGCGCATAACGGGCTCACCTTGATCCATACTGATCTGCGGCGGCTGGACCGGGCCGAACACCACGCACGCGAAGAACTTGCAATCCTCGAAGAGCTGGATCGTCCGCAAGCAGAACACATCCACGCGATCAACAATCTTGCTGTTATCCATCTGCTCGACCGGCGTTTTGACGAGGCACGGCATTGGGCCGAGCGCGCGGTCGCCCTGTCTGAAGACTCCTTCGGAAAAGACGATCCAAATACGGCCGACGCCCTAGACAATCTCGCACAGATATTTGCCGAGGAAGGCAAACCCGGCCAAGCCATCCCGCTGACCGAACGCGCCCTGCAGATTGATCGAGCCGCCTTGGGAGGCACCCATCCGATTGTGGCGCTTCGTCTCAGCAATCTTGGCCTTTTATACACTGACGTGGGAGACCTCGAGAAAGCAGCAGACCATCTCAACCAAGCAGCCGAGATGCAACTTGCGACACTGCCGCCCGGTCACCCCCAATATTCGGTAACCCTGACCAACCTTGCAGGCGTGTATGCGCGCGCGGGAAACCATCTTCAAGCCGGCAAGAACTACCAACAAGCGCTTGCGTACCGGGAAGCTCACTTCGGCGCGGATCATCCCGAAACCGCCATCAGCTATCACAATATGAGTGCGCACCATTTAACGGTGGGCGAATTGCGACAGGCGAAGCGCCTCGCGCAAAAGGCATTCTCTATCCGGCAGAGTTGGTACGGCGATGACCATTTGATTACGGCAAACGCACGCGAACTGCTGGCCTTTATTGAATGGCAATCCCAAAACCCTTCGAAGGCGCTGCAATGGATCGCCCCTGTCGCCCGGTTGCGCACCGCCCGCCTTAAGGAACGGATGGGCGAAAGGCTAACCAGCCAAACGGTGAGCGAACTGATCAGATGGCAAGATGGACTTGATCTGCATGCTCTGCTTGTCATGGAGGCATGCGGCTCGCCTTGCCGGGACGAAGAACATAACGAAACTCTCCTGCAGTTAATCGCAGATACTCACTTGGCTTCGCCGGCCGGCATGGCGTCGCTTCAACTGAGCAACCGCATCTTGTCCGACACTTTCAGCGATACTTATCGCGGTTTGCAAGACTTGCGACGCCGCATCGAACTCGCGGAACGGTCGCTTCTTGGGGTTGCAGGCAGAGACCTTGAGGCGTCACGTGCGTTGAGACAAGAGATCGCCAGTTTGCGCGCGCGCTTCAATGAGACCCTCAATACCTTGCAGAACAGTGCACAACCAACGGGTTTTGCGGACGTACCCGAGTTGGAACTCAAGGCGCTTCAGGCGAAACTGAAAAAGGACGACATCGTCATCGCTTATTCGATCGGCGGATTGATCACCGAAACCAGTGATCATGAAGCCAATATCGCACTTGCGATCACGCAAGACAGCGCGACATCCTTCGCTGTGACGGAGACAATCGCCGGCCTTCAGGCAAAAACCAATACGATTAGATCATACACCACGGGGACTGGCCGCGGATTGGCGGCAATACAATCCGGCGATGCCCAAGCCGGCAATGACGAAGCAAGCAAGCAGCTTTTCCATAAGCTGCTTGCTCCCATTGAGAAATGGGAAACAGACACGCAGCAGATCTACATTTTGCCTGACGGCCCGCTTCAGGCCCTACCCTTCGGCGCTCTCAAGTCAGAAACAGGGTGGTTCGGCGCACAGCATGCCGTCACAACACTTCCCTCTCTGTCGGCGTTTCGGTCATTCGGTCGTCACGATGCAAACATCAACAATGATCAGTCGTTCTTCGTTGGCGTTGGGCACCCATTGTTTGAAGGCAACGAACAACCTTCCTCCTCTCTTCTTGCTTTTTCACAACGTGGTGTGACGAATACCGACGCGATCAAAAGGCTGGCGCCGCTGCCGGAAGCCGAGAAGGAGTTGAAGGAAATCGCCCGCCATTTTTCCGATGCAAGACTCTTGTTAAAGAGCGCCGCCAACGAACGTGAAATTAAGGACCTGAATCGGACAGGTATCTTGGCCAAAGCGGATGTCGTCGCCTTCGCCACGCACGGATTTCTCGGCGGTGAGCTTCAAGGGTTCACACAGCCGGGCTTGGCACTCACGCCACCAAAAGAGAGTTCAATCGAAGATGACGGTTATCTTTCCGCAGCTGAAATACTCGATCTCCAACTCAACGCTGATCTTGTAATCCTGTCGGCCTGTAATACTGCCGCGGGCGAAACACAGAACGCGGAAGGACTTTCAGGTCTTGCACGCTCTTTCATCTATGCCGGCGCGCGCGGGCTGATCGTGACCCACGCGGCGGTCCTTTCAGATGCTGCTGTGCAAATGACAACAAAGACCTCTCAATACGCTGCCGAAAATCCGGAGTTGGGCTATGCTGAAGCCATGCGGTTGGCGATAAAATCACAGATTGACGCTGGCAAAAGCCCGGCCCACTGGGCCCCCTTTCTTTATGTCAGTAACGACTAACGCAGTCTTGGCCGTCAATCAGATTCCGTATCCGCCTCGTCCGCACATTAAGTTTGTGCACCAGTCGCCCGGAATGTGTTTATGCAGCATACGAACACACACACCGTTCGTTCAAACGGCAGCGGGCGCCATGCGCCAACAAGGGTCTCATAACGCCCGCTGGTATTGTCGCTATCGTCAGGCGTTTTCAACCTTGCCCAACAACGCGTCGCGCGGTGCTTTGAACAGCGTGCCCAACTGGAACGCTTGACCACCACCATAAACAACCAGAACACCGCTGGCCGCCAGATACGCGATTTCACGCTTGATCGCGTTGAAATTGTTCCACAGTGTAGCGTCGAAATTGATCTTGCCCACGCAATACCAAGCGACAATCGCGAAGGCGGCGATGGCAGCAATCCTGACCCCATGACCGCTTGCCATCACAAGGCCGACCAAAATCAAAAGCGGCGGCAGATCGACGAAAGCCTTGATGTGATCGTAGCCCGCAAAGAACCCACCGACAATAAAGACAACCGCCACCGAAAGCCTCAACAGCAGCCCATAGGCGTTCCAATCAATTGTTGCCGGCGCAAACCCGCGTTTTAACAAATGTTGATCAACGGAATAGGGTCCCGACCCAAGGTGCAGCAACACAAAGAACATGCCCGACAGACCGATATCCCTGACCTGCACCAAAAGCGCCGGTGAAAAATACGAAGCCGTTTCGATTTGAGCGCCCGATGCGGTCACAACGGGCAGCGCGATGACAAAGCTCCACAACAAAAACGCATAGATGAAGCTCAGTGCTCTGACAAAGGCACCGGCCAAAAGCGCAATTCCCGATACAAGCTCAAATGCCGAAAGCAAGATCAGAAATGCCAGGGGCGTTAGAAAGGCGTCCGAACCCGCAAACAGATATTGCTCAAAGAAGGCGTTGATATAGCCGTTGTCGGCCATGTAACGCGAGACCAAGGCTTCCGACCGCGTGGGATCAATGGCACGCGACAGCTTCCACCACCCTCCGGCCAGAAAAACCAATCCAAGACCAAGCCTTAAGGCAAGCGCAATACGATCCGCGCCCGCAGAATCGACGGTTGTGGGGCCGTCCCCCCATACATTAAATGTCATGAGTTCATTCCAAGATAAATTGTTTGAATAAGGCGTGTGCCGCGCACCGCGCGGTCGCATTCAAACGATCGGTCTTGGAGGGTCCATGTCCGGCTTAAAACGACGCCCGTCTCTGTCTGAAAGAGAAATGTCGGGATCTGCAGCCGTGCACGCCGCCAGGCTCGGCGTATCTTTTTGCAACACGGCCATCGAGCAGACACCATCGTCACAATCAATATTGGTCAGTTCCAGGGGACAGGGGCAATCGCTGTCATATTCCAACGCGCCATCTGTAGCGGCAACAATGACCTGTTCGGCATAAGCCGCGATCGCGGACTCGTTTTCCAATAGATCAGACACCCACGCACCGGACATCGCCGCATACCACACGGCACCCAGGACGATCAGACTCAAGATCCAGGGAATACGGGCGCCAAATCTGTTGAGTGCCAACTCCATGGCCTCACTATATCGTTTGATGTGACAGTCCGGTTTCACGGCCGATCACGAAACAGTGAGTGCGTTTATCTTTATCAGGTTGCTGAAACGGTCATGGACATAGGTTCGCGTGGTTCGAGACGGCGCATTCGCGCCTCCTCACCATGAGGTTTTGCTTCTTTTGCTCATCCTGAGGAGGGCCGATAGGCCCGTCTCGAAGGATGTCGCAAATTTAAATGACTTTTTCAGCAACCTGCTAAGTCGTCCTGCGCCGCCAGATCATCAGGCCGCCGATCAGAATAAGAACGATGACAAAAATCCCACTTCCAACCAACATGGGTCCATACCGCGCTGCCATCTTGTTGCGCGCGTTGATCCCGATCTGGGCTTGGATGTCGAAGTCTTTCGGCAACGCCACCACGCCGAGCTCCGCCGCATAGTTTTCATAGTCGGAGAGGAGCGATTGGCGCAGCTCGGGCTGGGCTGCTGAAAGATCTTGCAGTTCTGCCGGATCGCGGCGCAGATCATAGAGCCGCCATTCCGCGTCGCCATGGGGCCGTGTGTTGCGCGTGAGCTTGTAGCCGCCTTTGAACAAAGCCGCATTGCCCGCGACTTCCAAACCCACCGGCTCATCCGCACTGTAGACTTCTATCGCCTGCCCGCCCATTGCGGGGACCAGGCTGCGGCCGTCCCTATCTTTTGACGGAGGCAATCCCGCAAGATCGATAATGGTCGGCGTGACATCGGTCACGAAGCTGAGCGCCGGATTGAATCCTTGCGCGGCAATCCCCGGCCCGCTCAAGATAAGCGGCACGCGCGTGCCGCCCTCGCTCGCATACATTTTGAACAATGATCCGGGTACAGCGGCGGCGCTCGCCCATTCAGGCCCGATGGCGCCCATGCTGCCCTTCTCGCCCATACGATCAACGTCTACATGATAACCGTTTTGGCTCATCCACAGCTTGAAGAAGGAATCTGTTGCCGGGTCGCCAAACTCCGGTCCGTTGTCAGACGTGACGACAAAGATGGTGTTTTCAAACGCGTCGCGCGCTTTGAGGAACGCGCTCAACCGGCCGATATGATGATCCATCGCTTCGATCATGCCGGCATTGACCATCATGCTGCGTTCGTAATGCGCTTTTTCTTGATCGGTCAGCGCGTCCCAATCGCGTAAGGAGGGGTGCATTTCAGGCGGGGCGGCATCCGCGGGCACGAGCCCCAATTCTTTGGCCCGCACGAAACGCTGTTCGCGAAGGGCCTGCCAACCCTCGCTGTACACGTTCTCGTAGCGGTCCGTGAATTCACGCGGTGCTTGAACCGGAATGTGGATTGCTTGGAACGCGACGTAGGCGAAGAACGGCTTACTGGAATCGCGTCCTTCCAAGTAAGTCATCATCTGATCGACCAGGAATTTGGACGAATAGAAATCATCTGGCAGTTGCGCCGGTTCGCGGTCTTCATACCAGGGGGCATGGTCATAAAACGGCATGAACGGCTTTTGTTCCCAATTATCCGCCCCCGACGCATCCAGGGCGAACGACCGGTCGAACCCATGGGCATTGGGTAGGTCGCTTTGATCTTGGCCCAAATGCCATTTGCCGGTCATGAAGGTTTCATAGCCCGCGCCCTTGAGTGTCTCCGCGATGGTTTCAACACTCGGCAGCAAACGCAGCGCATAGCCGGGCTCGCCTCTTTGTTCCTCTGTTACGACTTCGGGAATCGTGCCAACGCCGGTTCGATGGCTGTCGAGCCCTGTCAGCAACATGGCACGCGACGGCGCGCACAGGGGCGAGGTGTGATAATTGCTGAACCGCACGCCCGCGTCCGCCAAGCGGTTGATATGCGGAGTTTGGGCCTCGCCACCATAACCGCCAAAATCCATGAAGCCCCCATCATCAACCAGCAGTACGACGACATTGGGTTGGCTTGCAGGCGCGACGCCCTCCTGCGCCAATACAGTGTGCGGCAACAGGAGCAAGAGGCCGAGAAGCGCGTGCCACCAAATCCGCGAGGCGGCACTCATCGACAGGCCGGCACTTTGCGCTTCTCCCATCATCCGCTCCCTCCCGGCAAGACGTCCTCGGTATAGACATTGATGGCTTTGTTAAACGGCGCCAGACGCTCCACATCATAATTCGAATGGGCCGTTGGTTCCTGTGTCCAGAGGACATCAGCCTCGGGGTACGGAAGCAACGCTTTGACTTGTTCCTTATGCGGAGCACTCAAGGCATCGAAATGCTCACGCAGTTGTTCAAGGCAATAGACCCGATATTGTGACACCGGCATGTTCCGGTAGTGACAGCCCTGCACAGTCATTTCGAAGCGCTTTTTGTTTTGCCCGAACGCAGCGGCGTTCTCTTTCAACTGAACCAAATGGGTTTGGGCGATTTCTTCCAGCATCGGCCGGGCATCTTGCGGCACTTGGTTCACGAAATGCGGTTCGCCGGGCTTCGCGCCCGCGTTCCAAACGCGCGACAACCATTCAAACACGACCGGCGCCTGCGCGCGCATAATGGCTGCCGGTGTGGGGTCTTGGCTGAAGTGCCGCAGCATCGGGCCCATCATACCGAAATCGGCAATCGACGGTGCGTCGCCCAACAGGAACGGCCGGTCCTGCAACATGGCGGTCATGGTGCGCAGGGCATTCAAATAACCTTGCTCGACATGGGCGCGCGTTTCGGCCGTGACCCCATCATTTGTCACCCAAAAATTGAGCTGCCGCCGTTTCAGCATGCGCCGGCGCAAGAACCGCGGCACCCGCATATGCGTCGTTACCTCGTCGGCCAGAATACGCGACAGCAATTCCCGGTCATGATCATAGCTCCACCGGTAATGCATAGCCGACCGCCAGAGCCATTCATCGCCGTAATCCTCGATCAGCAGTGCGATAAACCGGACCACCGGATCATCGGGCAGGATTGGGCGCTCGGGATGCTCTTTTTCGAATTGCAGCAGTATCGGCGTGCTGTCCGACATCCAGCGGCCATCGTCCCGTTCGATGATCGGGACTTGAATGGCGCCGGCCTTTTCGCGAATCCGCGCCTGATCAGCGAAGGGATGGGCCATCTCATAATCGATGCCCTTGTAACGCAGATAGGCTTCGACTTTTCCTGTGTAATAAGAAACGGATACGCCCCAGAGCTTCATGATACAGTTCTCCCCGGTTCAATCGCGAGTTTGGGTCTTTCAAAGGGTTTGGGCAAAGACCATGAGCGCAGACCTTAGGCCTGTTCGCGGGGAAAGAAAGCAAACAAGTTACATTTGGGCGCGATGAAAGTACTGAAGACCAAACCGGCGACCCTATCGGATCTCCTCCCCGATGAGGTGATGGGCAAAATCTGGGATGCAGGCACCACAACCGCCTATGCGGACGGGCAAATCATCCAAGAAAGGGGCGACACACGCCGTGGCCTGTCGATCGTCAGATCGGGGCGCATCGTTGCCGGAAATATTGGTCTCGATGGGTCTTTTCTCGTCTCCAACCTACTCCATACCGGCGAGAGCTTTGGAGAGTTCACCTTGTTTGCCGGTATCCCGCGCGCGGTGACGATGTGGGCACAAGGTGAGACCGAAGTGACCTTTGTTTCGGAAGAGCGCTTTATGGACCTGTTCGATCAGGAACCGTCGATCGCCCGCGCGCTTTTGAAAGTTACCCTGTTGCGCAATCACGAATTGATGGAATTTGTCGATGCACAGCGGCGCCTTTCCCTGCCTGCCAGGCTGGCGCGCCTTTTAATGACCGGCGTCGATCCTGAAGTAAAAGCCGGCACCGTCGATTGCCGCCATGAAGATCTCGAATTCATGCTGGGGGTATCGCGCGTGTCGGTGGGCAAGGCGCTCAAACGCCTCGAGGCCGACGGGCTAGTATCTCTCGACTATGGCCGCATACACATCCCGGACGTCAAGCGCCTTAAAGACCGGATCGAGTCGGAAGAGCAGCTTGAACCGCTCATAACAGACTGACGCCGTCAGGACCGTTTTAAATCAACGTCCCGCTTTCATCTGGGAACACGAAGAAGTCACGAGGGCTGGAACTCGATGCCCCTGTGTCAATGTCTTCGGCAAGTACCACGCTACCCGTAGACGTCACTTTATAAAGTTCAGATCCAAAACTCGACGACGTGGCTCTAAAGAAAAGCTCGCCATTGAACTCCGCAAAGCCAGAGAATTGACCTGGATTTGAACTGGCCGACCCCACATTCAGATCAGCGGCCAACACCACGCTGCCGGTAGACGTCACTTTATACAACTCTCGTCCGAGACTTGGCGTATTTGCGCTGAAGTAAAGCTCGCCGTTGAATTCCACGAAATTGTCCGGACTGGAACTGCCGGGGCCCGTTCGAATGTCCGCTGCCAACACCACACTGCCCGTCGATGTGACTTTGAAAAGTTCATTCCCAAAGCTCGACGTGCGATCTTGAAAATAGAGCTCCCCATTGAATTCCGTAAAACCGCTTGGCGTGAACGAGCTGCTGCCTGAATTGATGTCAGCCACGATCACCACACTTCCCGAGGATGTGACTTTGAAGAGCTGGGCGCCACTGCCTGATGCCTCAGCTCTGAAGTAGAGCTCTCCATTAAACTCGGTGAACGAAGTAGGGTTGGAACCGCCGCTGCCCAAATCGATGTCCGCCACCAACACCAAACTGCCCGTGGACGTGATTTTGTAGAGCTCGGTCCCAAGGGTGGGAGTGAAGGCTTGGAAGTAGAGCTCTCCATTAAATTCTGTGAACCCGTTTGGCTGGGAGTCGCCGGCCCCCGAATGGATATCATCGACCAGCACCACACTGCCGGCGGACGTGACCTTGTAAAGCTCTCGCCCAAAGCTCGGCGTGTCGGCCCGGAAATACAGTTCCCCATTAAATTCGGTGAGGGCAAACGGCGTTGAACCGCCAGGCCCAACATTAATGTCCGCAACCAATATCACACTGCCGGCGGACGTGATCTTGTAAAGCTCCCGCCCAAAGCTCGATGCGATGGCGGAAAAATAGAGCTCTCCATTAAACTGCTTCAAAGCGACTGGGCTAGAACTGCCGGCGCCCACATTGATGTCCGCGGCAAGCACCACGCTGCCGAATGACGTTATTTTGTAAAGCTCTTCTCCAAAACTTGATGAGGCAGCCTGGAAATAGATCTCGCCATTGAATTGGGCAAACTCGCTGGGCGAGGAGCTGCCGGACCCACTATTGATGTCAGCAACCCGAATAATACTGCCCGATTGTGTAACCTGGTAAAGCTCTTGCCCGCCGCTTGCGGTTGTTGCCGCGAAGTACAGGGCGTTTTCCAATGCAGGGTTTACGGTCACATCGACTGTATCCATTTTGACGGATGTATCGCCCCCGCTGGTTTCCGTGGATGTGGCGGTGACCGTCAGAACAAAATCATCAAAACTGTCCGTAGGCGGTGTAATGGTAAGAGCACTTAAGTTCCAGGTGGCCACATCCACCAAGGTGTTCCCTGCGGTTGCCGTGAAGCTGTTTACCCCGTCGCTTAAGGTGGCGCCGACGGGAATGGCGGAGATTTCCACCGTCAAAGTTTCGGAACCGTCCGTATCCGTCAGCGCGGCAGAAACATCAAGCCCGATGGCCGTATCTTCGTCGCCGGCAGCGTCCATCACGGAAAGCGTCGGCATGTCCGCCACCGCATTGACCGCTACATCAATCGTATCGGTCGTTTGCGCCGTGTCGCCGCCATTAATCTCGGTCGCGGTGGCCGTGACAGTGAGCTGAAAATCGTCGTCCGCATCGGCCGGCGGTGTAATGGCAAGCGATGCCAGCGCCCATGTGCTGATCACAACACTGGTCATACCGGCAGTTGCTGTGAAGCTGTTCGTTCCATCGCTTAACGTGGCGCCGATGGGGATAGCAGAAATTTCTACGGCCAATGTTTCCGAGCCATCCGTATCCGTCAGCGCGGCGGAAACATCAAGCCCGATAGCCGTATCTTCGTTGCCCGCGGCATTCGTCACCGAAAGCGTCGGCGTATCCGCCACCGCATTGACCGTCACATCAATCGTATCGACGATTTGGACCGTATCGCCGCCATTGATCTCGGTCGCGGTAACCGTGACGGTGAGCTGAAAATCGTCATCGGTATTCGCCGGCGGTGTGATGGTGAGTGCGTTCAGCGTCCAGCCTGAAATGTTCGCATCCGTGTTTCCCACACTTGCCGTGAAACTGTTGATCCCATCGCTCAAAGTGGCGCCGGCAGGAATATCCGACATTTCCACCATTAATGTTTCAGACCCGTCAATGTCGGCCAACCCGGCCGAAACACGCAGCACGATGGCGGTGTCTTCATCGCCGACGACATCTTCAACCCGCAGTCCAGGCGGAGAGACAAGATCATCCTGAAAAACAAAAAAAGCGCCAGGTAGAGAGGACGCACTTCCGGGGTTTATGTCTTCTACAAAAATAACACTGCCCGAGGACGCAATTTTGTATAGCTCTGTGCCAAAACTTGACGAGGCCGCTTGGAAATAGAGCTCACCATTGAATTCAACGAAATTACGGGGAGACGAACCATTACTGCCCGTGCGGATATCGGCCACCAGCACCACACTGCCGAAAGAGGTGATTTTATAAAGCTCTTGCCCAAGGCTCGACGTGAAAGCCGTGAAATAGAGGTCACCCTTAAATTCGATAAGCTCGGACGGAGAAGAACCGTCCGGGCCGCTTCTAACGTCGGCTGCCAGCACGACACTGCCGGTGGACGTGACTTTGTAAAGCTCCGTACCAAAACTTGACGAAAATGCGCTGAAGAAAAGCTCGCCATTGAATTCCGTGAAGCCGGACGGAGAAGAATCGGCGCCGCCCGCGCGAATGTCTGCGACCTGCACCACACTGCCCGCGGACGTGATCTTGTAAAGCTCTTGCCCGAAGCTCAGCGTGTCGGCCCGGAAATACAGTTCGCCGTTGAATTCGGTAAGTTCGGATGGCGTCGTGCTGGCTGGCCCCATATTGATATCCGCCACCAGAACAACACTGCCGGTGGACGTGACTTTATAAAGCTCCGTACCAAAACTTGACGAAAACGCCCTGAAATATAGCTCCCCACCAAATTCTTTGAAATCACGCGGGTTCGAACTGAGGGACCCGACTCTAATGTCGGCTAATTGAACCACACTACCTGCCGATGTCAGCTTGTGAAGCTCGCGGCCTGCACTCGATGTGGTGGCCGAGAAGTAGAGTTCCCCGTTAAACGCGGTGAAGTCGCTTGGACTCGAACCTCCAGTTCCATCATTGATATCAGCAACGAACACAACGCTGCCAGTCGATGTCACTTTGTAGAGTTCAAACCCCAGACTGGCTGTGGAAGCGGAGAAGTAGAGCTCGCCGTTAAACTCAGTGAAAAAGCCTCCGCTTCTAATATCCTCCACCAACACCACGCTGCCAGAAGACGTGACTTTGTATGGCCGCGTCTCAAAGCTCGATATGAAAGACCGGAAATAAAGTTCACCATTGAATTCGGTCATGCCGAATGGAGAAGAATTTCCCGGCCCCGTATTGATGTCGCTAATCCGAACGACACTGCCCGTTTGGGTAACCTGGTAAAGCTCAGTCCCGAAGCTCGCCGTACGTGCCGAAAAATAGAGGACACTGTCCGCAATGGAATCAACGGTGACATCAATGGTGGCGGTGTTTTGTGCCGTGTCGGCGTTAGAGGTTTCCGTGGCGGTAGCCGTGACCGTCAGTTGAAAGTCATCATCCGATCCCGAGGGCGGCGTGATCGTCAGACCCGGAAGATCGCCCGGGGGGAGCAGCCAAACACCGCCGCCTTGATCTGTGCCCGTCGACAACACGGCGCCGGTCGGCACACCGGAGATCTCGATGCTGAGGATTTCCGACCCGTCCGTGTCGGTGAGCGCAGAGGTAATATCGAGCCCGATCGCTGTGCCTTCAGCCCCGCGCGCGTCCATCACGGTTAAGGCGGGCATGTCCGCGATCGCCGCCACGTCGATCTCAACGAAGCCTGTGGCGGTGCCGCCTCTCCCATCGTCAACTGTGTATTCGAAGGTGGCCGTACCACTGAGGTCGGCGGCCGGGGTGAAGGTCACCACGCCGGCACTTAAAGATACGATGCCGTTCATGGCATTGCCGACAGAGATCAAAGAGATCGTATCGCCATCGAAGTCGATGTCGTTGCCGATCAGTTCATTGGCGCTCAAGATAAGGAGTGAGTCTTCATCCGTAGAGAAATTATCACCCTGGGTGAAGACCGCATTATTCCGTCCATCAATGTACAGCAGAAAATCATTGAATTGCAGGGCTTCAACACCCTTCAACCTATCCTGGCCCTCATCCCCATCCAGTGTGTTGTTATCCGTGACTGTTATTGTTCGGGAAAAGAAGCCGCGTGTGCTGATCGAATAATCCAGCACAGAACCATCGTAAACCGCCGTGTCAAAACCGCGGCCGCCATTGATGTAGTCGTCGCCCTCGCCGCCCTTGAGGTGGTCATGCCCATTGCCGCCGAAAAGGGCGTCATCGCCCGCGCCGCCATCGACATTGTCATTGCCTGAACCCGCAAAGACGCGATCATTGCCAGCGCCGGCTAAAACGAAATCATTGCCCGAGCCGGCATAAACCCTGTCATTGCCGGCGCCGGCATCAACGGTGTCGTTGCCTCTTCCACTGATAATGAGATCTCTAAACGAAGTGCCAACGAGTATGTCGTTGCCACGCCCCCCAATCCTAACCGCCATTCGACCAGCCCCGACCTATCCCCGTTGAGACGGGTCTTCGCCAACCCGCAGTTTTATGTCCCTAAAGTACCGATTGAAGGATAAGTAATACCGGGCGGCATTTAAAGTTAGTCTGTCCGAAGATCTTGGTTAATTGAGGAAATTAGTTAAGTTCATCTCATAACTAAGCATAGTGTCCTCACGGCCAAGAATTTCTCCAGTATTTCTATGGGGAGAACGGTAAATCAGCCGCGAAGCGAAGGGTCTGGATTCATGCTGGGGGTGTCGGGGGCGCCAGTGGGCAAGGCGCTCAAACGCCTCGAAGCCGACGGGCTTGTGTCGCTCGATTATGGCCGCATACACATCCCGGACGTGCGGCGGCTCAAAGACCGGATCGAGTCGGAAGAGCAGCTAGAGCCACTGACAACCGACTGATCAACAGCCGCCTCGGTCAAACGACTTGGTTGCAGTCGGCTTGCCAACGTATGTTTTCGGACGCATCGTCTGTTTCGAATGACGCGGGCTGCTCTTCGATCACAATGGTTCCCGGCTGCCAGGCGCCGCCGAAGTCGGCGCAGCCGCCCGAACCGCTTTGTGCAGCGATCGCGGACATACCGGCGCTTGAAAGAAACGCCACTGCTATTGCGGGCAAAAGAAGTTTCGACATCATGACAACAGACCTTTCGCGCGAGCTTGTGCGGCAAACATCGTAACTTTCGCAGCAAAAACAATCGGAACCCCACCCGCCCCTTATCGGAATTTCCGATTAAAAGTCTCAAGAGCTGGGGCCTCGAGATAGATGTCACCCGGACATTTATTGACATTCGAAGGATCCAAAAGAAGAATTCAGATCTGATCATCAGGGGGGACATGCGATGAGATTGATAAAGTGGCTGGGGATTCTGTTCCTCGTCTATGTGGGCTTTGTGGTGGCGTTCGAAACCGTCTATCTGCGCATGATGCAGCCCACATTCGAAAATGCCGGCATTCCGATGCTCGTCATCATAACCACCGACGAGACCGGTGCAACGCAATCCCATCGTCTGGCCCGTTTCGATTCCGATGGTAAAATTTATGTTTCCGCCCATCATTGGACACAGGGCTGGCATAACCGCGCAATCCGAAATCCCAATGTCCGGGTTGAGATTGATGGCGTCGAAGCCGACTACATTGCCGTGCCGGTGGTTGGGGAAGAATATATTCGTGTGGCAACGGAATATCCCCTCCCCCTTCCCGCTAAGATACTGATGGGCTTTCCGCCCTCGCGAAATATCTTGCGGTTGGACCCGGTCGCGCCCAAAAGCGAACCAGGCCTTCCGGTGACACCGCCTGAACTGACGCCTCTGGATTCCTTCTAGGCTCACGGCGCCGCGCTAAGCGCACACAGAGTCAGGGCCGAAAGATCATGCCGCTCGTCAGATCACTTGTAGTCGCTGTGATCGTCCTCATTGCTCTATTGGCAACAGGATTTATCGGCCTCTTCTTTTTCACGCGTGGCGACTATGTCGTTCCTGAAACCGTGACGCATGATGGATCGCTGCCGCGGGTCGTCTTAAATGACTTTACCTTTCACGCGCAAACGTTTGGCGATCCCGGCAATCCGGTTGCGATTGTGTTGCATGGCGGCCCCGGCGGCGATTATCAATCGCTTTTGGGTCTGAAAAGTCTGTCAACTGACTTCTTCGTTGTGTTTTACGATCAGCGGGGCGCGGGATTGTCGGCGCGCGCGCCGGAACAACAACTCACAATCCAAGTGGCGCTGGATGATCTCGATGCATTTGTCGGTCATTTCTCGGACGGCCGGCCTGTCATCCTGGTTGGCCATTCCTGGGGCGCCATGCTGGCGTCCGCCTATTTGGGTTATGCACCATCGAAGGTCGCGAAAGCCGTTCTCGCCGAGCCCGGCTTCTTCACCAAGCAAGAGGCGGACGATTGGCAGGCGCGCTACGACACCCTGATGGGCTCGCCGGCCGCCTATTGGTTTATGCTCCGCACCGGCTTTGAGGCACAACATATCACCGGCCCCGATGATGACGCGCAATCCGACTATATCTTTGGCAAGGTCGTGACCTACTTCGCGAACCGTCCGGACAATCCCTATCACTGCCCGGACCGCCCCTATTCAGCACCGCTCAACCGATATGGCGCGAGCGCATCGACAACCCTGTTGGCTTCTACACCGTCCGACCATTACGAGAAGATATTTTCCGCCCACGCCGGTGAGACACCGGTACCCATTCTGTTTTTGGCCGGAGAATGCAATTCATGGATCGGCGCGGATCTTCAGCGAAAACACACAGAACTGTTTCCCAACGCACGGCTCAAAGTCATCCCGAATGCCGGGCACGACATGTTCTGGGACAACCCCAAAGCCACGCTGGCAGCGATCAAGGAATTTCTAATGTAGCCGCCAAAGCATGATCATGCGGATGACCCGGCTTTCTTCCCGCCAATGATCGGGGCACCTGTTTCAGACGTTTTGAAATCGTCAAGGGTTAGAATGGCGGTTTTTCCGAACACCAGCCTGTTGATCACCAGCGCAAACAGGATGCAGCCGACAAGCGTGATAAACATCATGTGTATGTAGTGAATGGGCGACCAAAAAAACGACGCAAGACCATAGCCGATGACACCGGCAAAGACCGCGGCACCCGCGGCCCAAGGTGACACATTGCGGAAGAAGATGGCGAGAAAAAACGCAGATAAGATCGGCATGGACAACAGGCCGTTCAGCTGCTGTACCAGATTAATAATGGAGTCAGCGCCGCTATAGAGCGGGACAAGAGCGATCGCCAAAGCAACAAAAACGATCATGATCGTGGTCGCAATCCTGCGCACATTGACATTGGGCTCAAAAAACTTCTCGTGAATATCACAAACGTAAAGTGCCGCCGCAGAATTGAGCGCGCTGTTAAAGCTGGTCAAAACGGCCGCGGCCATCATCGCCGCGAAAGCGCCCGATAGCCAAACGGGCAACACATCCCCGACAAGCCGCCCATACGCTGCATCGCCAATATCGCCGTAAAGTTTGTAAGAAAGAACGCCCGGTACAGCGATGATCAACGGAATGATCAACAATCGGATGCCCGCGGCAACCAAGACGCCCTTTTGCGCTTCACGAACAGAAGGGGCCGCCATGGCCCGCTGTGTAATCGTTTGATTGAAGCTCCAATAAAAGATCTGAATAAAGATCATGCCGGTCAGCAGCGTGTGCCACGGAATTGGCGAGTCATTTGTGCCGATCATGGTCAGACGTTCAGCCGGTATGCCCGACAAATCAAAATCAATGGCTTCGAATGCCAGATAAACAACCAGCAATCCAAAACCGAGAAGGCCAGTACCACTATAAGTGTCGGAGACAGCAACCGCGCGCAAACCGCCAAAGATCGCATAGGCGGACCCGACCACTGCAAAACCTGTGGCGACCAGCAGCAACGGCACGTCAACATCGAACATCGAGATCATGAAGAGCGAGCCGGTATAGAGCATGATCGGCAAATAGATGAAAAGCCCGCCCAAAAGGAACAGAATCGAAATAATGGTCCGCAACCCTTTGCCGCCCAGTTTCTTCTCAAGCAATTCCGTCGTCGTTGTGCATTGATATTTGTAATAGAGCGGCAGAAACACATAGGCCAAAATGATCAGACCGGCGACAGCCGCAAATTCCCACCAGGCAAGCAGCAGCATCTGATTGCCGTTCATCCCAACCAGTTGATCCGTAGACAGATTTGTGAGTGTGATTGAACCTGCAATATAAGCCCAAGACAGGCTGCCGCCGGCGAGGAAATATTCTTTATTCGAGTCACTCGAATGCGCGCGTTGCCCACGGCATTTGAGCCAGGTCGCAAAGCCGACCGCCGCCGTCAGCGCGAAAAAGATCGAGAGCTGCAAAATATTGTCGGACATAGAGTGAAGTCAGCGCCTCATTGGGGCGCAACATGCGGGCGCAATGATCGCGCCGCTCACTTTCCCAACTTCGCTCATATGTCCCGAATCACAATGCAGGGATAGATCCTACGCAGCGGGGCGCTCCGTGCCGACAATCGACACACGCTCGCCATAGCGGGTATGCGGATAATAATCCCAAACCGCATGGTGCTGGGTGCATCGATTGTCCCAGAACACCAAGGTGTTGGGCTCCCATTGTACCCGGCAAGTCAGCTTCGGCGTGGTGGCAATGAAGTTGGTCAGACCATTCAACAGCATGCGGCTTTCCCACGGCGACAATTCTTTGATCCGCGAGGTGAAACCCGAATTCACATAGAGCAGTTTCTTGCCCGTTTCCGGATGGGTGACGATGACAGGATGTTCGTGCCGAGGATATTGCGTGCCGTCGGCGGGCGGCACACCATAAGCCCCCACATAGGGTTGCGCCCCATCGTGCACGGCCGTCAGCCCCTCCAACATTTCTTTCATGCGATCGGACAACATCTCGTAGGCCAAATACATGTCGGCATACATGGTATCGCCGCCACCGACCTCGGGCGTCTCGGTCACATAAAGCATGGACCCCAAGGGCGGAATTTCGTCACACGTCACGTCGGTATGCCACCCTTCACCGGCAGTGTATTTCGACTTGGCGGTTGTTTTGACTTCAAGAATTTCAGGGTCGCCGCCATAGCTGTGTTGCATCGGATGAACGTGAAGACTGCCGAAGCGGCGCGCAAAGGCTTTGTGCTGATCCCGGTCGATATGCTGATCGCGGAACACCAAAACCTTCCAATCGAGCCAGGCTTGATAGAGCGCGTTGAAATCGTCATTACCCATGGGCTTGCTGAGATCGACGCCCTGCACCTCTGCACCGATATGCGGGGTGAGGGTTCTGAGCTCAAGATTGGATGCAGTCACGGGAACCTCCTGGGCGGAACGGTAACGGAACATCAAAGGTAAAGCAGGAAAGTGGTGCAAGCAACTCGGGCGCCGGACCTTCGTATCTCCGGCCGCTTTCCCTCAACTTGAACGCGCTTTACATTAGAAGGTGATGAGCGACCGGAAACTATCACGCCATTTGTTGGCCTCGTTTCGGGAAAGACGCGTGGTGGTCTCGGCCATTTCGCGCCTTTCCCTTTGGCTGTTGCTCGCGACTGTTTTAGCGGTGCACACAGTCTTGTTCGAGGCGCCCCTCGCGCAACTGGCCATTTTGTTTGTGTGCTTTGCGCTGGCTGCCGCTCTACGGCAGATTCTGGTCGTGCACGCCACGCTTTTGTTCTTTTTGATTGCCTTGGCGGGTCTCATACCTTCCGGCAGTGCATTGCACACGCTGTTCTCAGGTGTCCCCATCCTTGCTCTGATCGTGCCCTTGGCTCTTTCCTTCGCGATCATGAGTGTCCGCCCCCATTGGCGATCTGCTATCTCTCCCCTTTCCCGGGGTCATGCCGACGCTTTTTCGCTTGGGCTTGCCGCCGCAGTCGCCTTGGGCTCCGCAGGCGCTTTGTTGATCTGGGCCAATTGGACAGACAATCTTGGCTTGGGCAAAGCCATGATGGAAAACGCGCTCACCGCCCCTTTCTGGCTGGTCGTTCTTGTCGGGCTTCCCGTCTTTGCTGTGCTCAACGCGGTAACCGAAGAAGTGATCTATCGCGGGGTGCTGCAACCTGCATTGGTTAAGGTCGGACTTCCATTTGCACTCGCCAATGTTTTTCAGGCCGCGGCCTTCGCTGCGCTGCACTACGAAATGGGATTTCCAAACGGTGCGATTGGTTACGGCATGGTGTTCGTCTATGGCCTGTTTCTTGGTTATCTGCGCCTGCGTACCAGCGGGCTCGCCCTGCCCATTGCCACACACGCCGTCGCGGATTTGGTGATCGGCGCCACGCTTCTTTGGATCGTGGTTTCTTGATGGCGTGCAGGCCGCACTCAATCTAAGATAAGTCCAAACGTTCTTGCACTTGTTGGTCTTTTCGCGTTCATGAGTCTCACCCACACCCCTTCTGGTCCGCCCACAGACACCCCCTCTGTTGAAGCGTTTTCGGCGCTATTGCATGCGCTCTACGCATTTGCTGCCGATCCCACCACATGGGAGAACTTGCTTCTTTCGATGGAAGGCATCGATTCGCCCGACATGGATGCCTTTGCCGATCATCTAGATCAGGCACTGAAGCTGCACAGCCGCACGCGATTCAAGACACAACAGCAACCACGGCTGGGTGAGACTGACCTGACCCGGGAGCTCGTGGTCGTCACGGCCAACGAAGGCGCCCGCGAAACACTTGCGCGTCTGGGTGGACGGGCGGCGGTGGGTCTGCCCTTGCACTTTGAAACCGAAGAGAACGCAAAAACACTCAAGACAGCGGCCCGCGACTTGGAGCAATCAGCCAAAGACTCCCGCCTGCTCCGCCTGTACGACGCGGCAGGCCGCATGCATCTCTGTGCGCTTTACTTGATGGACGACAAAACACCCGGCTGGGCTCAGCACAAAGCAAAGACGCAAGAAGGACTGGTTCCCTCACACACCCGCTTCAAATTGATCAATACGACCACACTTGATGCCGATGGTGCCGTACGTGCCATTCAAGATCACCTTGAACTCACTGCCGCCGAGGCGCGGCTCGCAACAAAACTCGGCGCCGGCGTCTCCATCCACGATGCGGCCGCTGATCTTCACATCAGCATCAACACAGCGCGCAATCAACTTCAGTCCATCTTTTCGAAGCTCGGCATCAACCGTCAGCCGGAATTGGTAAAGGTCATTATCGATCTGGCAGTCGTCGGACAAGCGGTGCGCGACACCTCGACGACGGCCTTGGAAACAAGTGTGCCTGCGCCGCCCCGCCAAAAGCACGTGTTGCCGGACGGCCGCCTCTTAACTTACCGCATTTACGGTCCCGCTGACGGTGCGCCGGTGGTTCACTTTCACAATGGTTTGGGCATGTACCGGTTGAACAAAGCCCAACATAGACAAGTGGAACGCCACGCCCTTCGCATGATCTGTGTGGAACGGCCCGGTTTCGGCCTTTCCGATCCGCGCGACGACTATTCGTTTGAAACCGTCGCCCAAGACCTGGCCGAATTTGTCGACAGTCTCGCCCTGCGGAAGACCGTGTTCATGGCAGACGCCTCGGGCACACCTTTTGCAATGGCCACGGCGAAACTTGTTCGTACACGAATTCAGTCGGTTCTGATCAGTGCCGGCCGGCCTGGCGGCAGCCCCCGCCCGACGCCCGCGACTCTTAAGCATTTTCCGGTCTATTTCTACGACCGGCTCAAACGCAATCCCTGGCTGATCGATGCGTACTGGGCGATCATGCGCACCAGCATCAACCATGCGCTCGGCAGAGACATCTTGAAGAAATTCTTCAAGACATCTCCGAATGACACCGACCGGCTGACAGCGAACGAGATACAGGATCAAATGCTGATGGCCGTGAAGGATGGTATGCTCGCGTCGAGCGCCGGCGTGGCGGCGGAATTCAAATATTTCATCAACGCTGGCCCCGTGGATATTTCCGACTTCCCATCGCCCATTCATTTTTGGCACGGCGCTGAGGACACCTTTTCGCCCCCGGACGAATTGATCACCTATGCCAAGACCTGCCCGACGGCCACGGTTACCATGCTGCCGGGTGTCGGACATTTGATCGGCGCGTCGGCCTGGGACCGGGTTACGGCTGAATTGCGCGGGTTGGCGGATCTCCCTTAACAATCTGCTTCAAAATCCCGCAAAACCACTGAAATTTCATTCGCTTAGTCAAAATTGATCATGCGCCGTGTGCCGCGTCCTGATAGGGCCAGAGACACCAATTGTGACTGAGGGGACGACAATGAATTCAGCAACAAATGTGCTTGTTCTGATCAGCCTGTGCTTTCTGGCGGCCTGCACGGGCGCAACCACCGCCAGTTCAACCGCCGCCGGCGTACCGGAAAAGGCCAAATCTGGCGTTATCTTCAAAACGGCGAAAGCCGATCTGGGCGGCGATGCGGATGCGATCGCCTCGGACACACGCCTGTCGGTCCCCTTCTTCTCAGTCAAATTCTACAAAAGCTCAAAAGACGTCGCGAAAAGCTCCACCCTGTTCGGCGGCGCGGATGACTATGTTCAAGCGCGCACCGATACCAAGCTGGCGGGCGTATCGGACGCCGCCTTTCAGCGCATCACCGACCAAGCCTATGGCGACCTGATCGCACAATTGCAGAGCGCTGGTATTGATTTGGTCCCCCACGCAACAGTCCAAAGCGCAACGAGCTATAAATCGTTGGATGACGCGCGCCCGATCACCAAATCAAGTGCGTCAACCCACAGCCCGGCGGGCTTTCGGCGCACCGACATGTTTTCACAAGTTTCCGCGCCCGCGAAAATCATCGCCGACATCGAAGCCGGCGTCCTGGATGTGTCTTATGAGCTCAACTATGTCACAGCCAAGAAAAACGCCAAGGCCCTGCATGTGGATATGGTGTCGGCCAGTGTCGATGTGGCCCAAGTGGCCCACGCCGTGGGTCAGATCCGAACGATGCCGTTCGCCGATGCCAAATGTAACAGCTTCAACGGCTGCCATGGCAAGATCAGCACACTGAGGCTTCAGCAGCCAACTTATTCGAGCATCCCCTTCGGCAGTTTTGAAAACACAACTTCCGATGTAAGGGCGGTTGCCGAAACGGCGGTGAATGTCCTTTCCATGTTCTCAGGCGGTTCGATGCGCAACAGTGAAGAGTTCACACTCACCGCCGATGAGAAAAAGTTTGAACAGGCGGCGCTGGACGCCCTCAAGCAAGCCAACGCCAAATTGGTTCAAGGGATCGTGGCGGCCCGTCAGTAGACCAGCCCGAGAGGAAGAACAATGTTTTGTATGGAAGGGCGGCAGGCCCGGCAAACTGTCATCCGCGGGCTTGCCGCTTTTCTCTTTTTCGGCCTTTCCGCCGCGTCGTCGGCAGAACCAAGCGCTGAATGCAAAAGTCTTGATGCGGATTATGTCGCCGCAATGCAAACATCCACTGCTGCTGCCAACAGTTTTAATGAAGCCAAGAAAAACTATGAAGGCACCAAGAAACGGGCCGAGGATTATGTCAATCGTCTGGTGGCGAGGGGAAGCCGCGGGGACAGACTGACCCGACCGGCAGAGAAAAAATGGCAAGAGGTGCTCGCCGCCAGCGAACCCTACCTGACATCCAGCCACGACCATGTCGCAAAACTAAAGCTTTCCTGCACGGCCTGGGAAAGTTTGAACGCCGCTGATTGCCCAAACGCCAACACCTTGGCACGCAGAAGGGTCGATCCTTGTAAAGGCCTTGTTTGGAACCAGTCTCAGCACGAGACCGCCATTCGGACGAACGAGCGCCTGAAGGCTCAAAGCATGATCGAGTTCTTCTCATTGGAAGATTACGCGCCATAGACGAGGTTGCTGTTTGGCCGTTCCGTTCCTGCACCCGAATGCATAGCAAAAGCTATCTTCACATCGCCGCTAATCCGGCAATATGCGTTTCCAATGTTTGGCGCGCTTCTTTTTTGTTCTTCGCGCTCGGATGAACGGCAAGATGCATGTTGAGACCGTTAATCATGGCGATGAACAGGCGGGCTTCATGGGCGGTGTCGAGCGCGGGGTTGATTTGAGAAAGGACCGGAATCAAATCGCGCTGCCAGGCTTCGTGCCGCGCGTCGTTTTCCCGAGCCAGGCCAGCATCTGTGGTAGCGAGGTTCCAAAACGCAAGCCAGACCCGCGCTTCCCGCAGGCGCCCTTTGCTTAAGGGCAGTAATTCCTCGCCGATCCGCAGCAGCTTTTCCCGCGGCGTCCCCGGCCCGGCAAAGATGGCGTCGGTGCGCGCCTTTACATCGTTGTAGGACGCCGTGATCGCAGCGGTCACCACCGCTTCGCGATCCGCAAAGTAATGGGTGATGCGCCCGGTCGCGCTGCCCAGCGCCTGCGCCATGCTGCGCATGGTTAAACCTTCGGCGCCTTGCTCGGCCAGCACGGTCCAGCAGGCTTCGATGATCTCGCGCCGGCGCGCGTCATGATCCACAACTTTGGGCATAGCGCCTTATAGCCGATTCCAGGTTCAAAAAAAACTCTTTACAAAACATCTGTTTTGTGAAAATTATTACGGAACATATGTTTTGCAAAAATGAGGGTGACAAGATGGAAGACCTATTAGCGTTCTTACAGGGCCTGCTTCACATAAGGGATGCGGAGCAAGTCAATATCCTGATCGCTTTGATCGCCGTGGATTTTGGCCTCGCGCTGTGGCTCGGCAAGCGGCACTTTTTCCAGGCATCGGACACGCTGGTCTCTGTCACGCTTGGGGTCGTCTATGCCATCGCCCTGCTCGGCGTGGCCGGTGTGGTGCTGGTGGCTTACGGCTTTGTGTACCAATACCGTTTGATCGATCTCGATTGGCAGGCGAGTGTTTTCACCTTGCTCGGCGCCTATGTGCTGGTTGATTTTGCTTTCTACTGGTACCACCGCGCCGCCCATATGATCCGGTTTGGCTGGGCCGCCCATGTGGTTCATCACTCAAGTCAGTATTTTAACGTGGGCACCGCACTCCGCGCGTCAGTGGCAGAAGCGCCCCTGGAGCCCCTTTTCATCTTGCCGCTCGCCCTGCTCGGTATCGATCCTGTTGTGCTGGTCGGAGCGTTGTCGCTCAACCATCTTTATCAGTACGGACTGCACACCCAACATGTGCGCAAGTTGGGTCCTCTCGAATGGATCCTGAACACGCCATCCCATCACCGGGTGCATCACGGCAGCAACATTCAATATTGCGACAAGAATTTCGGCGGTACCTTTATCATCTTCGACCGGCTGTTCGGCACGTATGAGGAAGAGAAGGATCCGGTGGTGTTCGGCATCATGCATCAGCTCGAAAGCCGTAATCCGGTTTGGGTGACGTGCCACGAATGGGTTGCCATCGCGCGAGATCTGCAAAAGGCGCGCAACATGAGTGATGTGTTTGGTTATCTTTTCGCCGCACCGGGCTGGGCGCCTGATGGCAAATCAGAAACCACGCGCATGCTGCAAGCACGCCTCAATCGAACCGGGAGACTAGAAGCGGTAGAGGTATGAGGACCTCAACGAAGCCGCGTTCCCGTGTCCCGGCGTCACAGGTCTTCGAAGGCCGCCGGTTAAAGACGATCGTTGGTCTACGGGTCCTCGTTTTCTTCGATGGCTGCGCTGTCTCCACCTTCCCGAATGAGCCGCGTTCATTCTTCGGCTTCGTCAATGATGACCTTTTGTGAGGCCACCCCATCTTGATAGCCGCGCGAATATTCCTGATAGAGAACGAGACCAAACACCCCTATCAGGGCCACGACCACGAGCACAACAACAGTCCGTGTCATCTGGATACCCTCCCTGCTCCCGTGCGCACAGACGCGCTTTACGGTGGCAGAGCTTTGGCGGCCGGTCAATCAAACCTCTGCGGATTGACATCACAATCAACATGCGCGCCTTCGGCGGATGATCCTAAACTATTAAATGAATACAGTCGCTTACTTCACACAACGGAGGCAAGACATTTACTCAAAGCCTGTCATTCAGAATCGCAGTTCTGACTTGAGGTTTGATCTCTAAGATCTTGACCAAGGCATCAGATCCGATCAACAAGAACACCAATTTTTGGGCCTATGTCTTTGCTAAAAAAAGAAAAATTGAACGACACCAACCGGCACCGGGACCCGCAGGTTCAACCGCGCCCCGAAAACGACCTGTCTGCCGATATGCACGCGCGTGCCGTACGGCTCACCGCATGGCGCGCAGCGGTTTCGCCATTGAGCGGTCTGACGGTTCATTTGATCTGTCTTCGCCAGACGGTAGGTTAGATGCTCCCTGCTGGCTTACGCCCTTGCCCAAAACGCGTTCGATCACGCGATGCAAACTGCGCGGCTCTATAGGTTTGGAAACATAGTCGTCCATTCCGCTGCCGACATATCTTTCGCGGTCTCCAACCATGGCATTGGCCGTGACGGCAATGATCGGGATTGAGCCTGGCTGGCCTTCCAGTCGCCGGATGTGCTTTGTCGCCGTCACCCCATCCATGTGCGGCATCTGAACGTCCATCAGTACAAGGTCAAATTTATCTTCGCCGCCGCTTGAACAGGCCGCCACACAATCAAGCGCTTCTTGGCCGTTACCGACAAGGGTCACGCGATGCCCCCAACGCTCGAGAAGCGCGCGTATGAAGGCCTGATTAATCTTATTGTCTTCAGCCACGAGAATGTGCAGCGACCGGCTGTCGGCCGGCGACAGGGACGCGCCCCTGCCCGTTTGCACCCGGGGCACTGCCGCACGAGCCGCAACGACACCGCAGACAACAGACGCCCAAAAAGTGGATCCGCGGCCGGGCACACTTTCAACACCAACCGCGCCCCCCATCATCCGCGCGAGATGTTTACTGATCGCCAGGCCAAGCCCCGTGCCGCCATATTCACGCGTTGCGGAACTGTCCAATTGAGAAAAGCTCTTGAAAAGGTCGCCCAACCGGTCAGCCGGTATGCCGGCGCCCGTATCGGTGACCGAAAATTTGAGTGACAGTCTCTTGTTCTCAACGCGATCAATCGTGGCGCATACCTCGACGCGTCCAGCGTCTGTGAACTTCAGGGCGTTGCTCAGATAGTTAAAGAGGATCTGACGGATGCGCCCTGGGTCGCCATTGAGGATTTGCGGCAGATCAGGGTCTACATTCCAGACGAATTCCAAACCGTGATCGGCAAAACGCGGCTGCCAGACCATCTCGATTTCTTGAAGCAACAGCGCTACATCGAAGTCGGTCTCAACCAATTCCAGTTTGCCTGCCTCGATTTTCGATAAGTCAAGGATATCGTTCAAGAGTTCCAGCAGCGTCGCACCGGACATTTGAATGATGTCGAGATGGTTTCGCTGCACGTCATCCAATGCCGTTTCGGAAAGCAGGCTGGCCATACCCAAAATACCATTCATTGGTGTACGGACTTCATGGCTGACTGTGGCGAGGAAGGCGCTCTTGGCCGCACTGGCAGCCTCGGCTGCCGCTTTCTCCGCATCCAACCGCTTTGATTGTTCGGCCAACTTTTGCGCATGTTTTTTGGAATCGGCCAGCGCCATTTCCGTTGTTTTCACAAGTGTTGTCAGTTCAATCGTCGCATCATGCAGCGCCAGGTCCTGCAGCCCCAACCCCCGCGAGGTAAACGCTGACAAGTCGAATATGAGGGGCATACAGACAAAGCAGAACTTGTCAGGCTCTCCCTCGACAGCAACCCACTGCCCCTTGAGCTGAATGCCGTGCTTCCTGTCGCGCGCAACAAAAAGCGTGTTTTCCATGGCGCGCAACATGTCGCTGGAGAATTCGCGATTCGCCGGCCGGGCAATCTCAAAAAGCGATTCGAACGGTTGACCGATGATTTGATCGCCCATCGCCTTTAAGAGCGATTTGCCCGCTTGAATCACGTTGAGACGTTCATCGACAACGATGTGAAAAGGTATCAGATCGCCAAACTTAGATCGCTTGGGCCCATACATGATCAGGCCGCAACCGCTTCCGTCATGGCCACGCGAAATTCGTCATGAGTGCCATTTTCGCCCTTGGACTGAACCCAATCGACCTTAATCGGTGTGTTGAAGCGATGCCCCAGACCCGTCAGCAGCCCCTTTACCATCGGCGCCAACCCGGCGCGTGTGCTGAAATATTTCAATGTCAGAGTGCGATCTTCGTTTTCATGGCAGTGAAACGAGGGCGGCTGAAGATCCGGAAAGGCCGAGGAGATATGGCTGTGCATATGATCGAGATTGATCAAAAAATCAGTCAGCGATTGGCCAAACATTGTCATCATGTCGTCAAAGCCGGCATCTGCGGCATACTCGACCCAGTATTCGCCGAAGGCTTCCAGCAACTCATCAACACTGGGACCTAAAATTTCGGATGCAGCGCCAACAAGGGCATAGGTCACATCGTCCGGATAAGTCTCCATCGCCCCAAAAGCGACGTGTGAAACATCCGCCTGCTGACAAATTTTATCCCAGACTTCTTGACCGTGGTTCGAAACCACCATCTGCTCGATGGCCCGGTTGACCATTCCATACATTTTGCACCCCTTACGGTATTACCGACTAGCGTTTCTGGCTTTGTTCCCAAAATCACCACATCTTTGCCCGTTCCCGCTTAAAGGGTAGCTGGTGGTGCCTTCCAATTACTTAAAGGTTTCGGGGAACTCATTAATCTGGTTGGTGAAATCCCAGGATCGGGCGTCGCCGCGACGTCACCGATTCACTATTTAGAAAGGTCGATTAAGAAAATCATCATCCAGGCGTCTGGACGAAACAAACGATCTGGTTTCATACAGCCATTGACGTTGGCCGGCTTTAAACCAATATCTGCGGCATGTTCCAAAGGACGCACTCCAGCCCCACCATTCTCATTGTGTTAAATGTCAGAACAAGATGTCATCCCGTTTCTGAAGGGCTTTTTGAGCCAGTGGCACCCTTCCATCTTCAGGCTTGAAGAACAGCAATTTGTGTGCGCAGAGCAATACATGATGTTCAAGAAAGCCGCGCTCTTTGAAGACCAGGTGATGGCCGAAAAGATCATGGCTGCCCCCCAGCCCGCCGATCACAAACGGCTCGGGCAGCAAGTGAGGGGCTTCGAGCCGGATGTTTGGGATCAGCACAAAATTGACATTGTCTATGACGGCAACATAGCGAAATTCTCTCAAAATGCGGGGCTTCGGCGCAAGCTCTTGGCAACCGGCGATGCGCTGCTTGTGGAAGCCAATCCCAAAGACATTATTTGGGGAGTTGGCTTATCAGAGACCGATCCATCCATCGGGGACCGCAGCGCCTGGCGCGGCCAAAACCTGCTGGGCGAAATTCTGATGCGCGTTCGCTCAGAACTTATGCCCAAGGAGTGAGTGTAGCTGGTGCGTTACATTGCCGAAATGACGCAACTGAAACTTCCCGACTCAAATTGTGTGTATCGGCCACCCCACCCGTAGGACCAGATAGCTTAAATTTGTTATCCCGGTTGACGCCCCCGGGTCCGCGCTCGCGCGGCCCGACGATAGACTCTGCATCAGACCGGGATCCAACCCTCCACTCGTATTCCGCCCAAACTATTTGCGGAGACCTTTCTGAACATTTGTGACGATAGAACAAGAGGCAAGTTGGCCTCCGGCCTACGCCGGGGGGACAACTCACCTTGATCTGGGCGAAGCAAAGTTACCCTGATCCCGCGCCCTCTTCTTGGGCGCCGCGCCGCTTGTGTTATGTTGAGCAGAAATTGCTGAGCACCCGCCCATGTTCCTTTTCAACGATCAATCGCCTGTCACGTTTTCCGATCCTTTGCCGGAGGCCATCGATGTTGTGGTGATCGGTGGCGGGGTCATCGGGGTGTCGACCGCCTGGTATCTGCTCAAACAGGGTTTCAGTGTGTTGGTCTGCGACAAGGGGCGGATTGCGGGCGAACAATCAAGCCGCAATTGGGGCTGGCTGCGCGTGACCGGACGCGACAAGGCCGAAGTGCCCGTAGCCGTCGACAGCCTCAATTGTTGGGAAGAGATCACGGCGGAACTCGAGGAAGATGTCGGCTTCACGCGCCAAGGCCTGCTCGCCCTAGCCGAGACGGAAGATCAACTGAAGGGCCTCAGCGGTTGGCTCAAGATCGCCGATCATTATGGCGTTCAGTCAAAGCTTCTTTCAAAGCGTGAATTGGAAGACCGCATGAACGTGCCGCCAAGCAAATGGGCGGGGGCCTTGCTGACGGAAAGCGACGGGCGTGCCGAACCCTTCAAGGCCGTTCCCGCGATCGCCCGCGGTGTGCAAGCCCGCGGCGGCGTTGTACGCGAAAACTGCGCCGTGCGCACCATCGATATTGAAGCAGGCCGCATTGCCGGTGTGGTGACCGAAAATGGACGTGTAAAGACGAACGCCATCGTCTGCGCAGCGGGCGCCTGGTCGAACATGTTTCTCGGGAACATGGACATCTACTTTCCACAACTTGCGGTGCGCAGCACGGTGGCCCGCACGGTTCAGGCCCCGGAAGTGACGCCGGGCGCGGCGGGCCTCAAAGATATTTTCATCCGGCGGCGCCAAGACGGCGGTTACACTCTCGCCACTGGCCTCACGGAACACACGATTGGCCCCAACAGCTTCCGTTATTTGAACAAGTTTTGGTCGGCAACCGGCCATGCCAGCGACATTCGCCTGCGCCTTGGTCGCGACGTGACCCAAGCTCCCTTCCCGCGCCGCCGTTGGCATGGCGACACGCAAACACCTTTCGAACGCACACGCGTACTGAACCCGGCGCCCTCAAAAACCGCGCTCAAAAACATCCGTACACGGCTTGATGAGCGTATTCCCGCACTTGCCGGGACGGAGCTGGCAGAAGCCTGGGCCGGCATGATCGACGCCACGCCCGATGTGGTGCCGGTGATGGACGCCATCGCCGCCCTGCCCGGCCTTTATCTCGCTTCCGGCTTCAGCGGCCACGGTTTCGGCATCGGCCCCGGCGCCGGCCGCGTGATGGCCGATCTCGTCGCTGGCAACACCCCGCGCTTCGACCTCCAACGTTTCCGCTTCTCAAGATTCTCTGACGGCTCCCCCATCAAACCGGGCCCCGCGATTTAGGGCCTGCGAAACGTCCGGCTGCAAATCTATTCTCCAGCTGTCATCCCGGTTGCCGCGAATGCGGCAGACTGGGATCCTATGTGTTTGATCTGTTGTAGATTTGGGTTGAGGAAGGAGGCCGAGGGGATCCAGGTCCCTTTTGGAGACCGTGTTATGGCCTGGCCCCTTCCTCTTTTGTCTTTCAACCTGAACAGTTGCATGAGGCTGGTTGCAACAGACCTCGAACATAGGAACAGGTCTTTATGACTTTACATCAAACCTTCATCGGATGCGATGTCTCTAAGGCTCATCTTGATATTTTTGACCCTCAACACAACACAGTGAAGCGGATCGAGAACAATGATGCTGCCATCAGAGCTTATCTGACTTCTCTGTCAAAGCGGTCTGTCTTTGTCGTCTATGAATCCACAGGGACTTACGATCGTACTCTGCGGTATCGCTTGGCTGAACAGGAGATAGCCTCAGCGCGCCTCAATCCAATGATGGCCAGACGTTTTGCCCAGGCAACCGGTAAACGAGCTAAAACAGACCGGTTAGACGCAGTGATGCTCAGCAATCTTGGACAGACACTATGCCCTGCGGCCGATGAACGTCCATGCCCAGAGCGCGAAGAACTCACGGCCTATCATCGTTTGCGCGATCAGTTGGTTGGCGCACGTGCCAAAGAGCGTGTACGTCTTCAAGACGCCTTGACCCCCGAGATCGGGCATATCCATGAAAGTCTGATTGCGCATCTAACAGACAAAATCAAAGCCGTAGAAGCCAAAATCCAAAAGCTGATCAGTTTGAGCCAACCTCTTCAGCAAACCATCACACTTCTCATGAGTGCCCCCGGTGTTGGTCTTGTGACTGCAACCACGATGGTGAGCCTTCTGCCAGAACTGGGAACCCTGCGCGCTAAACCTATTGCCAGTTTAGCCGGACTTGCCCCCTACAATCACGATAGTGGTCAGTTCAGAGGCAAACGGTTTGTGAGTGGAGGCCGCAAGCGTGTGCGTAACGCTCTCTACATATCGGCACTAGTCGCAGCACACAGAACCGATCGATATAAACGTCACTATCAGGCCCTCATCGCCAAAGGCAAACCAAAGAAAGTTGCCTTAATCGCTATTGCAAGAAAACTGCTAACCCATCTCAACGCCATGATCATAGACAAAAAAGCATGGGCATAAACACAGTTGCCATATCCACCAGAGTCACGGTTTTGGCACCGGGGGTATGGATCCCCGCCTTCGCGGGGATGACGTACGAGGTGTTTACTCCGCCTACGTCCAAAATAGTGCCTTGAGGTTCGTGAACGCGCCATTCCAGCCGCCAGAGAAGCCGCGGCGGGTGGCGTCGTTGTGGACCCGCGAATGAACAAGACGTACCTCTGTGCCCTTGCCCTTTGCCGTAAAGGTCACTTCGACTTGGGACGGAAGTGTGGCATCGCGCGTGCCCGAGCTGTGCGCCGTCACATGCATCCAGGTGAACAGCAAACGTTTGCCCGTTTCGATTTCGAGATACTCGCCTTCAAAGCCGACCGACTTTTCCGCATCCTTTGATTTCAAAAACCGCCACGCGCCGCCCTCACGCAGATCAATGGCAGCGGAATGGAGCGAGCCTGGCGTCGGACCGAACCATTTCATGATTTCGTCGGGCACCGTCCATGCACGGAACACACGCTCGGGCGCTGCGGGGAAGTAGCTTTCGACGATGATCGGGTCTTCACCCAATTCCGATTTAACGAATTCCATGCTCATGTCCCCTCTTCCACCAAATGACGCGCCAGATTGTCGAACTGCTGGTTCCAAAAGGTGCGGTAATCGTCAAGCCAATCGGATGCTGCCTTCATGTTCTGCGCGTTAAGACGGCAGTGCCGCGTGCGTCCGCGTTTTTCAACGACCAACAATCCGGCCTCACTCAGCACACGGACATGTTTCGACACGGCCGTTTGCGACATGTCAAAGGGCTCGGCGAGATCAGACAGGCGCGCTTCCCCCTCCATGAGGCGCGCAAGGATGGCGCGGCGGGTTTCATCGCTGAGGGCCGCAAAAGTCGTGTCGAGATTGGCCATATCCATTCCGATTTTACTGAACCATATGGTTGACTATATAGCAGATTTCATTTAGTCAACCAAGCGGTTCAGTAAAAGAGAGGACGTCATGACATATATGAAGAATGTGTGGATGGGCACGTTGATAGCAATTGCGGGCATCGGTGGCGCGACGACTGCGGCAGCGGCAGAAACGGTGCCTTTGCTGCCAACGGCCTGTGAGGAAGCTCTCGCGTTGAGCGCCCTGCCCGCCCGCTTGCGCGCTGAGGCGACGACTTACGTTTTAGAAGCGAACGGTTTTCGCAAAACCCGCGAAGGCACCGGCCCGTTCACCTGCCTCGTCACGCGCAATCATCCGGACAGCCTCATTCCCCTTTGTTTCGATCGCGCGGGCACCGAAACCATTGTCCCTTCAGAAATCCGCCGCGGTGAGATGATCCAAGCGGGCAAGACGAATGACGACTTCAACGCCGAACGCACGCGCGGGGCGAAAGACGGCACCGTGAAAGCACCGGCACCCGGCGTTTCCTATATGACGTCGGACTACAACTACATCTACAACGCCGATGCCGGACAGATCGTGAAGGTTCCCGCACACATGATGTATTACGCGCCCTACCTGACAGACAAAGACATTGGCGGTTCGGAAGAAGACGGCATGCGCAATCCGGGCTTGCCCTTCATCAACGACCAAGGCGTGCATGGCATGATGATCTCTATGCTGAACGAAGCGTCAGACTCGTCAGAAGTTGAGCAACACTGCACCGGTCAATTGCCACCGCCACCGGGGAATAATCAAGCGGCCCCGTAGGCGCTTATCGTCGCCCTTTCGCACTCATGAAAGCAACAAATCTTTGGCTTTGAAACCGCTAACGCGGGTCAAGCCAAGCGCCGTTCGGATTACTGGTCTCGATATTGAGCTGGCCTTCGAGGCCAGCCGCCCGGTGAACACGGATCTCGGTCATCTCATCCGACCGCATCATGTCCAACATCGCGCGGCGCGAGGGATACATGGCAATGGCAACTTTGTCCCACAGGTCTTCGACTTCGCCTAAACGAAGACCGGTTACGTTGGCCGAGTACAGCAAGGCACCCCCGAATTTGGGCAGCAATTGCGACACCCTGTCTGTGTACAGCCCGTAGGCTTCCGCGCCGGTGAGATTGGTTTCCCGCTCGTCTTCATAAACGGCCTTTTTCTTAAACTTCAGAAGATTGACCATATAGATGGGCTGTTCAGGACCCGGCGCCAGTAACTCGGCCATCTGGGCCTCATCAGCACTGACTTTGTTTACGACACGCATCTTCAATGCCCCCAAATGGATCTGATTCCAAATTATATCCGACTGATGTCACATGGCCGACGGGATGACCCTAAAGGAACGGCACCTAAATGTGAACAATCATTTATATTTTAAGGATATGACATTTCGTCGGCCGCCAGACAAAGGCCCCGTCGCCCAAACGCAACAAACCAGAATGCGGCAAATCAGTCGGCGCTTAGTCCAAGATGCGCGTGCATCATGTGGGCCAGCTCTTTGATGAACTTTTTGTCCGTCACGCGGAAGGGGCCGTAGTCGTTGAGTGCTGTTACCAAGAGCGTCTTCGTCATTGAGGTATAGCTGGCATAAACTTGTTTATCGCGCAGCTTTCTTCTCGACAGAAACTTTCTTTTCACAAGATAGTCTTCAAGTTGTTCTGCAGCCTGGAAATCGCTAATTAAGATGTGGTCAAGAACGTCCTTGTTGTGATGACCGAGCGTGACCATCGCCCTCAGAAACCCGACATTCTTTGACATAAACGCCACATAAGTCGCCACAAATCCATCAAGGAACTGCAACGCTGAACAGCTCGGTTTTAGCTGTTCATAGTACGCATCGCGCGCCTTCTTTGCCTCAAGGTTAAACTCAACTTCGAGGGCATCGAACAAAGCCCGCTTATTCTTGAACCGCTGATAGAACACGCCAACGGACATACCGGCAGCGTCAGCGATATCCGCAATTTTTGTCTGTTCGTACCCTACCGTTGCAAACAGCTCTTGCGCTGCAGAAAACAGACGGTCCCGCTTATCACGGCTGCGTTCTTGCTTGGCGGGGCGGACAACGCCGCGCATGGGTTTTGTCTTTTGTAAACTCACACCGCTGTATGGAATATCCACACGGACTTGGCAATATGTTCGTAATCGTCGAGATACTTCCATGATGAAGCGATACTCAATCCAAATGCTTCGTTCAAATTCCGGCAAACTTGCGGCCAGAATCAAAATGATAGCTGGCACCAAGGGGAGTCTTGGTTACCAGCTATCACGCCATGCCGCCGCCCCCGCATGTGTGCGAAGTTTGGCGCAGCGACTTTTAGTTACCTGTCCGAACCGTTAATTGCAGCCCCCAGGTTCGTGGCGCACCATACCAGCCGACAACGCCGCCAGCCCCGGCAAACCCGCCGCCCGAGATCAAACCCCCAAGCGGCTGACGGGCGGCCTGTATGAAATAGGCTTTGTCCGCAACATTGTTTGCAAAGGCCGTGAACTCCCATTCGCCGGATGAAGGTCCGACAGCGGCGCGCACATTCATCAAACCATAAGACGGATGGTCGGCTGGTGAATCTTGTGTCACACGAATGAGGTTCTGATCATCCCGCCAGTTATAGTCCGCGCGCAACCGCAGATCGAGCGCATCGTTCAGCGGCTGAACCAATTCGCCCCCAATCGTGAAGTTAAACTTTGGCGCAAAAGCGGGCGTTTCTCCTGTCCGGTCGCACGTATTGTCATTGGGGCTCGGCGTTGGCCCGAAATCATCAGGCGTTTCACCAAATCCGCATTGAGCTGCCCGGAAGTCTGTATACTCGGAATTGAGATAAGCAAACGAGCTATCAATGGTGAATTGATCGGTAATGGAAGCGACCAGATCGGCTTCTACCCCTTTGACGACTTGTTCGCCGGAATTACCGACAATGAACCCGGTCCCGGACGCAGCCAATGTAGCCTCCTGGAAATCCTCCAACTTTGTGCGAAAGGCCGTGGCGTTGAATTGGACGCGCCCATCGAACCAAGTCGACTTGATGCCGCCTTCGTAGGTAATGGTACTTTCGCTGTCGAATTCCAAGTTTGATCCAACCGGGAGGCGCCGCGAATTGAAGCCGCCGGACTTAAAGCCTGTTGCTGCCGTCATGAACAACATCACGTTTTCCGTCACATTGTAACGGGTGTTGGCATTCCAAGTGAGGGACGATTCTTTGCGATCGAGCATGACCCGCGGTGACGGACGGAACGCCAGATTGTCGAAGGCCAGCGAATTGCCAGGCGCATTCAAATGGGCAACATCGACTTCCTTCTTGTCTTGGCTCCACCGCAGTCCACCGGTTACGTCCCACTGATCGGTCACGTGGAAGGTACCGCTCCCATAGAAGGCGATACTCCGTGTTTCCTGATCGAAGTCGGAAAAAGCGGTATCGCCTTGGGCCAATTGGCAGCCCCCGCCCGCCGGCAGACAGAAGGGCGCAAGCGGAGAGGCAAAAACGCGCGTCGCGCCCGTACCAATAACAGCGTTTTGGTCAAATGTTGTATCCTGCCGATACAAGTAGACGCCACCGAGATAGTCGAACATTTCGCCGACGGGCGATGTAACACGTAATTCTTGGCTCCAGATTTCGTTCGCTTGAACCTGGTTGATATCGAACACGGGATTGCGAAGTGAATCCGATGCAATGGACACATCGTTTTCCCAATCTTGGTAGCTGGTGATTGAGGTCAAGACGATTTCATTCGTCAGTGTCCAGTCCATCTGCAACGACACATTGACCGAATCCGTCTGGTCGTCCGGGCGATCGTCAGCATCAAGCACTTGGTCACGGTCGTCGAAATTGTTGAAATCAAAACCGTTGGCTGCCTGTGCCGCAACGAATCCGGGTGTTGCGATGCCAAACGGACCCGTCACGTCGATCTGCTCGGCAACACAACATTCATTGTCGATTTTGCTGTACCCGGCGATCAGATTAACTTCAAAACTGTCCCAAGGTTCGAACAACAATTTGCCGCGGACGCCATATTGGCTGGCATCGTTAATGTCGTCACCCGTGAAAGAGTTTTCCTGATATCCGTCACGGTCCCGATACCAGGCAACCAAACGCCCAGTCATGTTATCTGCCAGCCCGCCACCGACAAATCCGTTGACCCATTTATGGGCATCCGAACCATAACCAGCTGTACCTTGCGCTTCAAAATCATAGGAAGGACGGCGCGTGGTCACATTAAGTGCCCCAACCGGCGTATTGCGTCCATAAAGTGTTCCTTGCGGTCCGCGCAAGACTTCCACTGAATTGATATCGCTTAACTCGCCAAACGCCATCGCCCCCGTTGGCATGTAAACGCCATCGAGAAACACACCAACGCTGGATTCAATACCCGGATTGGTTCCCGACGACCCAATACCCCGTATACGGATGGAAACGTTTCGCTGATTGTTCGATGTGGGCATATCGAAATTGGGCACAAATCGCGCAACGTCGGTTAAATCCGTCAAGCCACGGGCCGCAAGGCTTTCTCCCGAAAAAGCGGTAATCGATATAGGCACGTTTTGAACATTTTCAGCGCGTTTCTGCGCGGTGACAATGATCTCGTCGAGTTGTGCAAAAGCCGGCAGGCCCGACAAAGAAAATACCATCAAGCCCAGTAACGGCGAAATGCGCAGCTTTCTTGCCAAATAGCGAGTTTTCATTTTCCCCCCTTTTTGAGCGCCATTTTCTCGTTCGATTACGCTCATATTGTTGAACCAAGCTCATCGATCGTTGCTAATTCTTCATGCTCGAAGCGCTTGGTAGCACAATTTGATAAAAATATGAATAGTCATTTCTATTTTTTGTGAATGTATATTCACAAAAATGACGGACGCGTCACGCAGAGCAATAACATCGAATGCGAAAATCGGAATGGTACCGGGCGTGCCCGCCGATACAGAGCACCGAACAGCAGGAGCGGCGGACCGCGAACCCCGCTCCTAATCCGCAATCCGTTGTCTCAACGCCAAAGAGAAAAACAACGCCAAAAGCGGCAGAAGCACCAATGTGATGTAATGTTCAGGCGGGTGCTGGTTCCCAAGATAGGCGCCTTTCGGCCCCCAGAAATTTATCGTGTGTATGATGCGTTCCAACAAAAGCAAGCCGAGCGCAAGAGAGACAAAACTGCGGTAGCGCACAACGATCAACAATAAGAGAAGGCCCCAAACGATCTGGGTTGCGCCTGCCCACGCAAATAATTGAATTATCGCCGCGCCATTAACACTCAGGTCGCGGCCCGCGATCACCCCAGCCCCGCCATCCGGCAGAAATGTGTGGATAAGGCCGGGAACAATGGTGGTCAGCGCCATGAATCCGAGAAACCAAACAGGATATAGGGATGCGGTGTACTGATGATTCGTTGATGGCGGTAACAATGCAGCCCCCCTTACGTTGACAGAATTAGTTCGGCCAGTAGATATATTCGTCGCCGGGCTCAAACCTCTCAGCAAGTGTTTTATCGATCATCACCGGCATATCAGACACGGTGGGATACAGGGGCGGCGTGCGATTGGCGTGATGTTCATCAAGCAACGCTTCAAGTTCCGCCAGCTTTTCCTTATGCGTATCCGCAAGATTGTTTTGTTCGGTGGGGTCAACCTTCAAGTCGAACAGCCACTTCTTTTGCAGCTTTCCATTGATCTGGAGCTTCCAATCTCCTGCACGCACGACTCGGTAATAGCCTGTTTGCCAAAAGATCGCCTCATCCGGACGCTGAACCGAGCCCATACCCTTGGCGACGGGCATCAGATTTTGGCCATCGATTTCAACGTTCTTGGGCAATTCGGCCCCTGCGCCGGCCGCCATTGTCGGCATCACATCGATATGGGCGACCGGCGTGTCGATTTTGGTGCCGGGCGCAATATGTCCGGGCCATTTGATAAACAATGGCACGCGGATACCGCCTTCAAACAATGTGATCTTCCAACCCCGATAGGGGGCGTTTACGTCAGGCAGGCCCAGATAGCCGGCGCCGCCATTGTCGCTGGATAGAATGACGATCGTGTTCTCCGCCAGCCCCTCGTCTTCGAGCTTCTGCATAACACGGCCGACGCTGCGGTCGATGGCCCGCAGCATCGCTACATAGACACGCAAACGATGTGGCCGAATATCGCCCACGGCGTCATAATCTTCTTTCGTCGCCTGCAATGGGGTGTGTACGCCCCAATGGGCAAGATAAAGAAAGAAGGGCCGGTTCTTGTTCGCTTCAATCACTTTGAGACTTTCATCGGTCCAGTAGTCAGTGAGATAACCACCGGGCTCGAACAAATCGCCACCATTAAAAGAGGTCGCAAATTTCGAAATCGTCCATAGCGTTTTGTCGATGGGGTCGAACTCGAGCTTTGCATTCACGACACCCGGATCGTTCTCCGGCAAGAAAAGCAAATTCTCCATCAGCAGGCTTTCATCGAAGCCCTGGGCGTTGGGATGAAACTCCTTTGTCGCGCCCAGATGCCACTTACCGATATGGACCGTGTGGTATCCCTTCTCTTTCAGCACCTCTGCGATGGTGATCTCGCTGCTGGGCAACCCCTGTTGATCATAAGCAGGTTTGGTTGCAGCAATTTCGGCGTTGAAATGATAGGGCGGCAACCCATTGTCCATCTCGTTGCCGAGCTTCGTGACCATGGGACTGAACCGGGGCCGGGTTGGCGTGAATTCAAAACCGGTCCGCGTCGGGTAACGCCCGGTCATCAACATCGCGCGCGAGGGAGCACAGGTGCCATGCCCGGCATAGGCGGTGGTGAAATTAGCGCCTTCTGCCGCGAGGCGATCGATATTTGGCGTCGACGCTTTACCGCCAGCGACACCGCCGCCAAACGTCGACAGGTCGTTGATGCCGAGATCATCAACAAGGATGAAGACAATATTGGGCGGCCGGTCCGTCACAGGGCTTTTAGGTTCACCAGGTCCCTGGGCCCAATCAATCGCAACGTTCGGCCCAATATCCGATGCTGCCGCCCCATTGACCCAGACCAAAACGCCCACGGCCGCCATGAATGCCCTGATCATTTTCCGCCCTTCCCTCGTTGTGAAAAGAAAGCATACTGCAGGCCGCTATAAATGTGAATGGCTATTTATATTTTATGTTCTCGCAAAGCCTATGCAGGTCAGGAGCAGCCTCTCTTTTTAAAAATGAAGGAAAGGAACACTGCATTGCTCAATGAGGCGGCGTGCCTCAACGAACGCTCCAACCTGGATGACGCTTCAAACGGCGACGGAGTGTTTGCCCTTGCCTTGGCCTTTAGTTTTGTTGAGGTAGCGGTCGAACACCGCAGCCACGGGACGCATAAACAGGCGCCCCTGTTCGGTGAGGGCGATCCGTTCGCCCTTACACGAGACCAAACCGGCCTCTTCGAATTCGGCCATTGCCGCCCGCTCCGGCGTAAAGGCATTGGGCGGCAGCCCATAGGTTTGCGCCACCGCACCTAGATCCGCCTCTAAGTGACACATCAGCTCACGGATGATTTCACGGCGGGCCCGGTCATCGTCATCGAGCGCAATTCCCTTGGCGGTGGGCAGGTGCCCCGCGTCAATCGCATCGCGATACTGCTGCATGGCGGTATGGTTTTGAACATAGCCTTGCGGAAGCGCGCCGATGGATGACGCGCCCATCCCGATCAGCGCCGCAGCATCGTCGATCGTGTAGCCTTGGAAATTTCGCTGGAGCGTACCGTCCTGCATGGCGCGGGTCATGGGATCGTCCGCATGAGCGAAATGATCGAGGCCAATCCGAACGAACCCAGCTCGCTCAAGCTCTTCCGCGGCGGCTTCCGCCTGACGCAACCGATCTTCAGGCCCCGGCAAGGCATCTTCCTTGATCATGCGCATATGGGTTTTCATCCACGGCACATGGGCATAACCGAACAAGGCGATACGCGAAGGGTCCAAGGAAAGCGCTTCTCGCACCGTGGTGCGCACATTTTCCTCGGTTTGATGCGGCAGCCCATACATGAGATCGAGATTAACGGCATTGATGCCATGGCCGCGCAACATACGGACAATTTGACGATTGACCGTCATGGGCTGAACCCGATTGATCGCTTCCTGCACTATCAGGTTCACATCCTGAAGGCCGAGGCTCACCCGATTGACACCCACATCGGCAAGGGCGGCGATCAACGCTTCGCCCACTTCGCGCGGATCGATTTCTACAGCGAACTCGGCCCTGTCGGTCAAAGTGAAGTGCGCAGTTAGAGCTGAACCTAAACGCTTGATATCGGCCGGTTTTAAGATGGTGGGCGAGCCCCCACCCCAGTGAATGTGGCTGGCCGCCCGTTTGGTGCCCAGAACACCTGCTACGAGTTCGATCTCTTGCAACAGCAGGTCAAGATAGGCGGCAACGGGTTCGTAGCGCTGGGTGATTTTGGTGTTGCACCCGCAGAACCAACAAAGCGTGTCGCAAAACGGAATGTGTGCGTAGAGCGAAAGCGGCTGTTCATGCGGCAGCTCTGCAAGCCAAGACCGGTAAACCGCCCCATCGACACCCTCATGAAAATGCGGCGCGGTCGGATAAGATGTGTAACGCGGCACCGGCCGGTCGAAGCGCTTTAGCAGCGCCGCCTGCCTGTCCTTTGACATTATGTTCAATGGCGTTGCGCCTTCCCCAAATGTGAGTTCAGGAAGTATTGTTTAAAGGGCGCGAACGGCTCACGCTTTGCGGTAGATCAAAGTGTTCAGCGGCCTAGCATATTTGTCATTGCGAGCCGCCTGAAAGGCGGCGCGGCAATCCAGAATCGCTAGCTCAGAGTATCCTGTCCTGGATCGCCACGCGGGCTAACGCCCGCTCGCGATGACGGAGAATCAACGACATCAATTGTTGGCACCTTCGCATTTCCGATTCTCTCATTGTGTCATCCCGCACTTGTTGCAGGATCCATACCCCTTGTGTGGAAGATTTGATCACCGGGGTTATGGATCCCGGCATTCCGCTTTCGCTCCAGCCGGGATGACACGGAGAGAGCGCTGCCGCTCAATCCGCGAGCGCAATCGCCATCAGATATTTGCGGCTGTGTTTGCGCAGGCCCGGGACCTGCGGGGTGAGCGCGGGACCTTTGCCCAAAAAGATCTCAAGCCCATCCATGCTCGCCGCGAGAAAAGCAGCGCGTGCTTTACGTTCCTGATTGGTGAGGCCCGGCGTCAAAGGTTCGAGCAACGCGCCGATACAAGTGAGGTCGAGCTCATAGATCACCCGCAACGCTTCCGCCATGGCGGGGCTGCCGGTTTGACCTTCACTCAACAGGCTGAACAACAAATGCGGGCCGCTCGAGCGGTCGAGCGCAAAATCGAGATAGGCTTCGAGCCGCGCCTCCGGCGATGCATAAGTGCGGCCGAGCACCTTTGCATGTTCGCGCTTATAGATGTGCGCAAAGAACAATCCCATCGCGCCCATCAATTCATCACGGCTGGGATAGTAGTGCTGAATGACCGAGGCTTTGACGCCCAGCCGGTCAGCCACGCGGCGCATGGAGAATCCCGCAACGCCTTCGGTGCCGAGCAGATTGATAGCTTCAAACAAAATGGCGCGAATTTTTTCGCGTCCCTTGCCGTAGACCCCCGACCCTTTGCGGCTGCCAAACGCGGGATCTGACAGCATGTCGTCAATCGCCTCGTCCAAGGGAATACCGAAGTCTGGTTGTTCCATGCTGTCCTTTCTGATGCGGCCTGTTAGATCCGCAGACACAGAATCAGAAAACCGTACACTTGACAAGTTTTTAAGTTCGCGCCACAGTCAGCATCGGAAAACACGGAACGAGCTGGGGAGGCTCTGGTCTATTGGCTGGAAAGGTACGCCTGAACTTCGTGCTTTGCGTCTTGTTCGCGATGGGTCTCGTCGGCTCAACCTTGTTCGCCGCGGAATTCGAGACCGCCACAGTCGAAACATTGCCGGACCACAAGGGACAGGGTTGGTTCTGGGTGTCGGGTATGCGCGCGCCCAACATCACGGACGGACGGGGTTTTCTTTTCGATCGCGACGGCAAACAGCTCGGCCAAGTCTCAACCGGTCTGTGGTTCAACAGCCTGGTCCCAGCCGACCAACGGGGCGAGCTCTTGTCCGTTGAGACCTATTTCAGCCGCGGCACACGCGGCACACGTACCGATCTGGTCGTTGGTTATGATCCGCATACATTGTCGCCCCAATGGGAAGTGGAGATCCCGCCCAAACGCATGAACTCGGTCAAAACCACAGGCCTGACCGTATTGAGCGAAGACGAACGTTTTTTGCTCGTCGTCAACTACACGCCTGCCCAATCGGTTTCGATTGTGGATGTTAAAACACGCCGTTTTATCTCCGAGGTCGAAACGCCGGGTTGCTCGGTCCTCTATGCAGGCGGCAATCGCGATTATTATTCGATTTGCGGCAATGGCGGTTTTATGCATTTGCGGCTTGATGAGCAAGGCAATGCCAGCATTGTAAAGCGCACCCCGCCCCTGTTTGACCCCGTCGACGATTTCTTGAGCATTGCCGCTTCGCGCCTCAGCGATACCTGGTATTTCGTTTCTATACAGAACAATGTCTATGCCATCACGATGACCGCGGAGGGCGCCGAGCTCCAATCCAAATGGTCTTTGGTTACCGATTCGGAACGGAGCAGCGATTGGCGCATCAGCGGCTTGCATCACACCGCGGTTCATGAGGCGACGGGGCGTTTATTTGTCTTGATGCATCAGGGCGAACCCCACACGTTCGAGGAACCGGGCACCCATGTGTGGGTCTATGACGTGGCCGAACAGAAAAAGGTTCAGACGATCGCCATGAACGACCTGACGATGTCGATTGATGTTTCGCATGGACCAGAGCCGCAGCTACTGACGTTGGACATGCACATCCCGCTGCCCTTTCTCGCGATGATCTGGACCTATTTCATGGAAGGCGAAGCCGCCTTGATACCGCTCGCCCAACAAGTGGTGAACATGTATGACGCCGACACGGGCAGCCATCTCGGCATAACCGCGCCGCTGCCCAATGGCTACGTTTCCACCGTGAAGGCGTGGTAGCCAATAATGATCGATCCGGTTTTCCCCTTTTTGGTTTCTGTGAGTTTCGCGCTTTTGTTTGGGCTGGCGGGCGCACACAAGGCACGGGACCTCGCGCAAACCGCCCGCACGATCGAAGACTATGGACTTGTTTCACGTAAGCGCGCCATTCTTTTGGCGCCCCTCATCGCCAGCCTTGAAATTGTGACAGCAGCGGGGCTGCTCTATAGCGGCACAAGACCGCTCGCCGCATTCGCGGCGGCCGGACTGCTTCTCATTTACGGCGCAGCGATGGCATTGGCCCTGACGCGCGGCGCTGGCGATGCCGATTGCGGCTGTTCGTTCGGCGGCAACAGCCAACCCCTGTCTTCTTCTTTGGTGGTGCGCAATGTTGCGCTTGCGGGACTGGTCCTGATCGCAGCGCTTCCGCCGCTCCCGCGGACGTTTGGCTTCCTTGACTTTTTCACGGTCTTGTTTGCCCTGATGGCGGCGACACTTGTCTATGCCGCCGTCAACACCCTCATCAAAAACAAAACAGCGTTGGTGCAGCTATGACGGAAATGCTCCTCATCTCCAACATCTTGGCCTGGGTGATGATCATCGGCCTCGGCATCGCCCTTTATGCCCTCGCCCGCCAGATCGGTGTCATGCATGAGCGGATTTCGCCGGTGGGTGCCCTGTCCTTGGGCAGCACACTGGATGTGGGCAGCCCGGCGCCCGTCTACACGCTTCCGAGCCTCACGGGTGGCTCTTCCCCCGTCGGTGGGAAAGCGCAAGACGCGAAATCCACACTGTTGTTTTTCATTTCGGCCACCTGTCCCGTGTGCAAGGAACTCATTCCCATACTGAAGAAAGTGCAAACGCAGGAGAAGAATTGGCTGAAGCTGATGTTCTCAAGTGATGGCGTCGAGAGCGAGCATGAAGAGGTGATCCGCCGTCACAATTTGCAGGACTATCCCTATCTTCTGTCACGCGATTTAGGTATGGCGTTTCGCATCGGCAAGCTGCCTTACGGTGTTCTGATCGACGAAAACGGGGTGATCGCCTCGCACGGATTGATCAACAGCCGCGAACATCTTGAAAGCCTCTTCGCCGCCAAGGAAGCGGGGCAACATGTGCTTCATTGATTTAACCGATCAGCAGCCCGCGGGAGTCTCCTCATGATCGTGCATTGGCTCGACGAAAAGGCGGAACGGTTCATCCGCCAACAAGCGCAGTTCATGTCCCGCCGCAATATTCTGCGCCGATTGGGGGCCGCGTTGATGGGCGTGGTGATCCTGCCGGCCCTACCGGTCTTTCGCGGCGGCGGGCGCGCAAACGCAGAATCCCAACCGGAAGATAAGGAGACGATTCCAGAAAGCGGCGATCCGAATAGCTGCAGTTACTGGCGCCATTGCGCGATCGACGGCTATCTGTGCGGCTGTTGTGGGGGTTCGATGACCAGTTGCCCGCCCGGCACGGTGGTGTCAGACATCACGTGGATCGGCACCTGCCGCAATCCGGACGACGGCAAAGACTATGTCATTTCGTACAATGACTGTTGCGGCAAAAGCGGCTGTGGCAATTGCGGCTGTCAGCGGGATGAAGGCGACACGCCCATTTACCGGCCGCAAAATTCGAACAACCTCAATTGGTGTTCGGGCAGCCAAGCGGATGTGCCGTATCACTGCTCGCTCTCCGTCGTCATCGGCGTGGTCGACTAAAAGATGCGCTGGCTTTGGGTGAGCGTTGCACTTCTTGTTTTCGCTGCATCGGCGCAGGATGTACAAGCCACCGACCAGGTCCAAACCGATTACATGCTCAATTGCCAAGGCTGCCATTTGCCGGACGGCAGTGGATTTCCGGAACGCAATGTCCCGGATCTTGTCAACCATATGGGCAAGTTTCTGAACGTCGAAGGCGGGCGGGAATTCCTGGTGCGCGTGCCCGGCGCGGCAACATCCGATCTACCGGATGACCGTTTAGCGGCCGTCCTCAATTGGATGCTGGAACAATTCAGCCCGAGCGAGATCCCTTCCGACTTTGCGCCTTACACGGCGGACGAAGTCGGCGGCCTTCGCGCCGCCCCGTTGATCCATGTGACAGAAGAACGGGAAAAGCTGATCGCCCGCATCGCGGCCTACGAAGCCGAAACGAACCAAACAGCCCAAACAACCGAGACAGAGAGCACGTCGCCATGACGAAACAGTTGCTGACACACGCGTTCTTTCTCACGCTTCTGCTGGTCGCCCCTGCGAGCGCTCAAGAGCCTGCGGAGAATGATCAGACGGCTGAAGATATGGCGGGCACCGGTTTATCCACCGAAGAATTGCCCTTTGAGGACTTGGTCCTGACCTGCGTCGGATGTCATGGCGAGCAATTCGAGGGGGTGGAAGACTTGCGCGCTCCACGCCTGGCCGGGCAGGACAAAACCTATCTGGCGGAGCAGATGGTGAACTATCGTGAGCGCGCCCGCGGCCATGCGCCGGATGATGTGCGGGGCGTCGAAATGCGCGCCTTCGCCGAAGGTCTTTCCGACAGTGATATTGAAGCTCTGGCTGACTATCTCAGTGACCTCACCGTTGGGTTTGAAAATCAAACCGTCGCATCGGGCGATGTTGCGCGCGGGCAAGCATTTTATGAAGGCTCCTGCGCGGCCTGCCATGGGCTTAAAGGGCAAGGATCTGCGCAAGTCCGCGCGCCCAACCTTAAGATCCTCAGTGCCTGGTACATTAAATATCAGATGGCCGCCTACGACAAAGGCTGGCGCGGCGATGATGTTCACGGCACCACGCGGGCCAAATATATGCGTTCCTTCGCGCAGCAATTCACGGACCCGTCCCTCCGCGACGACATGGTTGCTTACCTGCATTCCTTGCGTGCGGGGAATTGATGTCTCATTCGTGTACGAATGAGTTCGGCAGATGAGACTCCGGCTTTCGCCGGAGTGAGCGGAGGGAAGCAGACCGTTTTCACCGCCAATCGCTCATGCCGGTGAAAACCGGCATCTAGAGTGAATTGGAAGTCATGACGGTGTCATTGGCACGTTTTGTGTGCCTTTTTGATGCCGACGGTGGCATCGCGCACAGCTGACTCTGACTGTCATCCTCACGAAAGTGAGGATCCATACCCACAGGTCTTCAAGTTTTAAGCAGAGGGCTTATGGATTCCCGATACGCGCCCCTACGGGACCGCGTTCGGGAATGACAGTTTCCGATTACGAACCGCCCAATCACTGTCCGCAACTACGCGCCATCAGCCTCGCCGCACACACCCCTCACCCCGTCAGCCAGTGAAAGGCGCGTTTGAGAAACGCTTGGGCGTCTTCTTCAACCGGTTTGCCGTGGGCCATCAGCACTTTTTGCGCGGGCCAGGCCAGGATGCGGTCGAGCGCGGCGCGGGCGGCTGTGCGGTTGACGAAGGCCGTGCGAAACTTGCGCGGCACTTGGGGCTCGCGCCCAACCATCAGGTCAAGCCGTGCGACAAACGCCCGCCAACCGGAGAACCAGCCGGGCTCAAAGTTTTGCAGAAGATCAGTAAACAAAACGGTTCCGCTGGCACGATGGAAAAACACGGCTTCGGTCGTGATCAGGTTGCCGCGCACAATGACCTGATCGATCGCACCGGCCCAGCCCGTTGGCGGTGTGTCTTCCAGTTCGCCATCGAACGCAATGTCTTTACGCCGTTTGCGCAAGCCGGGCGCGGCATAGACCTGCGCATCCGGATAAGCGCTTTGCCAATCGGTTATGTACAAGTGATGGAGTGTATTCGGCGCCACAATGAACCTGACCTCGCCAAGCGCGTTCACTTCAGCGCGCAACGCATCGGAGAGCGCAACCGGCGACCAGACAAAAAGCGCTCCGTCTTCCAATCGCAATAGGGCCATGCGCGTGGAATAGCGAAATCCAAGGGACTCAACGACTGGTCCGTCTACGATCCAGATGTCTTGACCGAAGGGTTGCAGTAAGGTGGACGGCACGGCGTGGCGCTCCTTTTTCCGTGCTGATATCACAGTCGATCAAAATGCGGAATGGTGACTCGACGAACCTCTTGGACCAAAAGGCGGCGACAGGGATTATGCCTCTTATGCTAAAGATACCGCGCCAACCTGCTGAGCAAACAAAGTCATCAGGCGCTCGGCGGCTGGTGACATCACCCGTTGCTTAAGACGTATCAGGCTCGGTTCACTTTCCGGTCCCTCTAGGGGCCAAGAAACGATCTTTATCCGGCCTGCCTGTTCATAGGCCTCGAGCAATGGTTTGGGTCCAAATATGATGGCGTCGCTGCGCTCTGCCAGGCGCACCAACACCTCGTAATTATCACAAAGCAAAGACGGTGTGATCGGCCCCCGCCCTTCGCGCAATCCGCTTTCTGTGCGCCAACGTTCGAACCGGGGTGCGGTAAACGCGCCAATACGCGGGCAGTCTTCGATCTGTTTGGCCGTCGGGCGGCGTTTTTTGACCAAAGGGTGGCCTGGCCGCAGAGCTGCCGCAATGGGATCGGATGATAGATGCGCGATCTCTAAATCCTCTTGGTCCTGAACGATTTCAGCGTCCGCCGCCAGAAAATGAAGATCGCCCTTCAACAAGGACGGCAGCAGGGTTTCGGTTTGCCCCGAATGCACGGTGACTTGAACGCCCGGATGCAACGGCACGAAGGCTTCGAGCACGCCGGGCAACAGGCCAAGCTCGGTTTCCGGATCGACCCCGATGGCTACCTCCCCCGTGCCGAGCCCCTTCCACAGTGCGACTTCTTCATTCAGCTCGCGCGCGCGGCGCACCAGATCCTCGCCCCGGTCCACCAAACGTTCGCCCAACTCCGTCAGAGCCAGACGGGCACCACTCCGGTCGAAAAGCTTGGCGCCCAATTCGTCTTCAAGACGGGCAATGCTTTTTGTGAGCGCGGGTTGCGTCAAGTGAATGGCATCGGCCGCCGCCTGCACCGTTGGATGGGACGCAACCGCAAGGAAATGCCTAATATGTCTGAGATCGATCATTCGGCGATATTACTTCAAGTTATGAAAATATGAAAATATACCATTGGAATTCATAAGAAGGAGGCTCCATCTTCAGGCGTGTTGGGGGTCGTGTGACGGCCCCGCTCAAAGATCAAAACCGAGATCAAAAGAGGGAGACGGACCATGCCTGCCGCCAGCCGCAATGCCATTACGGAGACGTTCTTCAAAGTTCATCCTTGGATCTATCGCAAAACCAAGGGCCGGGTCCTCGGCAGCTTCGGCGGCGCCCCCATTCTGCTGCTCAATACGCGCGGTCGCAAAAGCGGCCTGCCCCGCACCAACGGCTTGGTCTATCTCGATCGCGGCAACAGTTGGGCGATCGCGGCGTCTTGGGCGGGCGAACCCAAACATCCGATCTGGTATTTGAACCTGATGGCCAATCCGGATGTCACCATTCAGGTCAAGGATCGCACAATTCCGGTACGCGCCCGGGAACTGGAGGGCGAAGAACGCGATCGCGTTTGGCAGGACATCGTCGCGCAAGATCCAGGATTCGCAGAATATGAAAACCGCACACGTGGTATACGGAAAATTCCGGTCGTGTTGTTGGAGCCACGCCCGCAAGCCACCAGCCAGAAAATACAATCGGTGGATTCAATACAATCCGCGCCGGCGTCCAAAGGCGAGCACACCATGTATGGGCTCAGCTGTTCTTACTTCACCGGCAAGCTCGAAGCCTATTTCAAAGCCAAGGGCATTCCTTTCCGCTTTGTTGAAATGACGCGCGGCCAGTTCCGCGCCTGCGGTAAAGCCACAGGCATTATTCAACTGCCGTGCGTTCAAAAAGCAGATGGCACATGGCTGACCGATACCACCTCGATCATCGAGCATTTCGAAGCAATGGACGACGGTCCGCCGCTCCGCCCTGCCGATCCGGCAGCCGCCTTCTGCAGCCTGTTGTTTGAGGATCTATTCGATGAGTGGTTTTGGCGCCCAGCGCTTTACTACCGGTGGGCGTTTAACGAAGACGCCAAACTGATGAGCTCACAGCTCGGCCGTACCATGCTCCGCGATGTGCCGTTGCCTTTGTTCTTGCGTGCGCAATTCATCTTACGGCGCCAGCGCATTGTGTATCTCAAAAAAGACGGTGTAACGAAAAAAACGGCACCCAAAATCGAAGCGCTTTACATGGATACCCTCCGCGCGCTCGACAGAATCTTTGCGCGCCGGCCCTATCTGTTGGGCGACCGGCCAAGTGAAGCCGATTTCGGATTGTTCGGTCCCTTCTTCCGTCATTTCTTTTGTGACCCAACGCCGGGCGCACTGATGCGCAAACATGCGCCGCACCTGACCCATTGGGTCACACGCTTATGGACGGCAACGCCCGCGGACATCGACAAGACGGGGCCGGTCGCAGACATACCGGACGATCTCGGTTTCTTTTTCGATATGGTCGCGAACGACTATCTGCCTTATCTGGAAGCAAACGCCCAAGCCGTTTCAGCACAGGGGAATGAGGTGCGTTATGAAAGCCAAGGCGTTGAGTGGAATATTCCGCCTGCGCCTTATCGTGTGGAATGCCTAAATGCCCTTAAACGCCGGTTCGCGGCCCTCGATCCCGAGGCGGCCGACCGCGTCGCCAAACACCTGCCCGCGCACAGCATCGAGTTGCTCAAAAAACCGGCCACCACTCTGGCCAACGAGTCAAACCGCCAAGGCCTGCGCGGCCGTCTCTGGCGCCCTGCCGGTGTATTTGATTAAGCGGATATCGCAGTTCAGCGCATGCAGCTTCTAATCTCCCTCTCCTAGCCTCTCCCTCTTTTCAAAAAGAGGGAGAGGAATAGCTTTGTGCATTGCGACGAGCACTGAGGTGTTCCTCTCCCCGGCCGCGTAGCGGTTGGGGGGAGGTTAGGAGGGGGGCATTAGGGCCTTACAACCGACAGAAGGAACGATTTTAGGTGACACGACTTCGATCAACTCACCCATAAGAACGCAACAAGATTAATTCCCCACATTCTGTCACTGTTACTGACCGTGACCGAGCGAATAGCCGGGTTCATCATCGAAGTTGAACAGATGTTCGGTCTTGATGAATTCGATCTTTTTCGCGGAGAGTTTCCAGATCAGCTTGACCACATCGTCGCTACCCGGCTCGCGGCCGTTCGCTGCCAGAAAGCGGCAGCGCCAATGATCCGTACAGAATGTTTCGGGCAAACCTTCTGGCCACACTTTCACACCGCGATTGGTGATCATATTGAGCTTGAAGGCGCCCGTTTCCGCTGACTGCAATTGGCTGGCCAGCGCCTCGGGCGAGGTGCGGGCATGAACGAACACATCGATGCCGACCAGGTCCTTTTTCGCGAGCGGTCCGCGCACCGGCGGTAGCAATACACTTGGTTTCACAGACCCGCATTCAAGCGCGGGTCTGAGATGGGCCGGTTCGTGACCGAGCCGATCAATCACGGCCAAACCAAAGGCTTTGGTCCCGACCCGCTCGCGCGAGACGCCTTCTTTGTAGAGATCGGCGGTATGAATGCCATCCTCGATGGTGGCAAGCCAGGCATTGTGCACGCGGGTGGCCACATCATGTTGCCCGATGTGGCGCAGCATCATGACACCGGCCAGCAAAAGACCGGAAGGGTTGGCTAAGTTTTGTCCGGCAATGTCCGGCGCCGATCCGTGGATCGCTTCAAACATCGCGCCATGCTGGCCGATATTGGCCGAAGGCGCGAGCCCGACCGAACCGGAAATCTGCGCGGCAACATCGCTCAGAATATCGCCGTAGAGATTGGGCAGCACCACCACGTCAAAATCTTGCGGACTGTCGGCCAAACGCGCGGCACCGATATCGACAATCAGATGTTCAGTCTTTATGTCGGGATACTGGGCCGAGATCTCATCGAAGACCCGATGAAACAAGCCATCGGTCATCTTCATAATATTGTCTTTGGTGAAACAACTGATCTTCTTCCTGCCGTGCGCGCGCGCATATTCGAACGCATAACGGACGATCCGTTCGCAACCGGGCCGGGTGATCAGTTTAAGGCATTGATAGACTTCATCTGTTTGGCGGTGCTCGATACCGGCATAAAGGTCTTCTTCGTTTTCACGAATAATCACCACATCCATGGTTGGGTGGTGTGTTTCAACAAAGGGTGCATAAGCCGTGCACGGACGGATGTTGGAAAATAATCCCAACGATTTCCGGATGGTCACGTTGAGGCTCTTGTGCCCGCCGCCTTGGGGCGTGCTGATCGGTGCTTTATAGAGGAGCTTGTTGCGGCGCAGGCTCGCCCAAGCCTCCGGCCCAATACCGGCGCCAGCACCGCCGACCGTGCCGCCGATATTGATCGGCTCGCAATCAATACGGGCGCCAGCGCAATCAAGAACGTTCAAACAGGCCTCCATGATCTCCGGACCGATCCCATTGCCGTAAACGACGCTGATAGGCGTGCGCGCCTCCAGCTCCTTGAGGAAATCCGTCTTGGCAATGCTATCCGGGTTGATGAGAACGTTCATCGAGGCGCCTCCGATACTGATATGAAAGAAGAAATGTGGAACAACGCTCTGCCCATAGGGGGACGGTGAAGATCACCAGTGGCATGGGGGAACCTGGAGAGCCTGGCCCGTTCGTTGGATGCTATATGACAGTGTGCGTGTTCCACACCGCAGATGTTGGGTGCGCTGTTCCGTATTAGAACGCACGTGCTGATCGGAAATACCTATGATAGCGGATTTCGGTGAGTCGGCTGTCGGTCTGACGAGATCGGCAATGAACACCGTCTGTCCTTAGACCGCAAATCGAAAAGCAAGGTTCAGTTCGCGGCCGCAGTCCCATTGCGCAACAGGGGACTGCGCTCGCGGGGCGTGCGTAGGTTGAGGCCACTCGTATAGTCTGCACAAAAGTCCATCTCATCCGGCGGCGCGGCGTTGCCGTGCACGATCTCGCGTAGGACGGCACGTTCACGCGCCATCGCTTCAAGATAGCGGTTTGTTTTCGGCGTGCGCTCTCGTTTTGCAGCCTCCTCTTCGAGTTTCTCGCCGCCACGTTCGTAATCTTCCAGCGCTGCATCAAAATTCTTGAGGTAAGCCTGTGCACAGGCACGATAGAGATACACCCAGGTTGTCCATCTGGAATCCTCGACGGCAAGTGTCAAATCTTCAGCCGCTTCTGCGTAGCTTCCCTTGTGCAAAAAAGTGCGTCCCCGTTGATAGTAGAACCACCCCTCGACCTGGCCCTTTTCGAGAGCATGGATGCGGTTGTACTGATCGAACGCGGCTTCGTATTGTCCGAGTAAACGGTGAAGCGCTGCCAGTCGGGCGAGCGACTGAAGTGGTGGCGCACTTTCAAGCTGGCCGGCTTGTTCCAGTGTTGTCTTTGCCTCGTCGTAGGCCCCGAGCGCCATATAGGCATCGGCCATGCCCAGCAATGCACCCGACCGATCTGGTTGGCGGGCGTGGGATTTCTTGAACGCGTCAAGTGCCTCGATCAGACTTTCATCCCCGTCTTCATACTCATCAAAGTGCGTGAGATGAACATATCCGAGTTGGATGAGCACATCGGGAATTCGCGACACCGGTAATCGTGGATCGTTCAGCGCATCATGATAGTGCTTAGCCGCCTCGCCAGTCGCCAATCGAACTAGCTGGTAGTCGCCTCGCACGACGCTGAGCTCAGGCCAATACGCCCAGATCATCGCAACCAGTGCAACAAAGGGCAGTGCGAAGAAGGCTCTTACCGCTCCGGCTGATCGCCGCGCCGGAGCGCGAAACGTCGTATTGGCGTTACTTGCGTCCTCTTCTTCCTCCTGCTCGACCTCTGTGAAGACTCGAAAAATTCGCCGCCGTGCCAGAAAGGCCAATCCGGCAGCCAACACAAACGTTGCGCCGCTATAAATTTGACGTTCCAGAAAGCTAACCTGCGATACATCGCCGATGAAGATGAGCAAGCAGGCCAAGCTGATGAGAGAGAGGATCGCGATCATCGCCGCCCCTCCTCCACAAGCCGCGCAGGTGCGTGAAGCAGCTTGGCAATGCGTTCATATGTGTCAGCGTCCAGCCGCTCAGCCAGCGCTTCGAGGCAGCCGGCTTCAAAACCGGGCGCGTCAACCGCATCATCGCTTTCCAACTTGATGACATCGAAAGAAACTGTGGCATCAACGAATTTGGCATCAATCTTCTCGAGCGCGTCCAAGTCACTCACGACATTTTTCAGGTCTCTCGCTTCATTCATGTTCCTCATCAGATCTCGTTTTACGTCATCGCTGAAGTAGACCTGATAGATCAAAAACGGGGTGCCTGCTCCACTGAGGCGGCATTGTGTTTCCACGCGAGGCACATCTTCGTAACGAAGCGTCACCACTTCTAACGACCAAAACCGCGAATACTCAATCTTCTCTTCTGAGAACAAATAGTAAGAATTAGCATCAAGGACCGTCGTTCCCAATGTCAGTGTGACAAGAACACCAGATATCGTATGAATCCGTCTTACGTTCTCACGCGCAAGCGCCTGGATGAACGCTTTAACATTGATGGATGTACTTGTACCTATCTTGTCGCGTTGGACGAGTTTCACGAGAAAATCAAAGTAATCTTCCAGGCCACCCTTTCCTTGGTTCGCCCTGTTAAACCCACCTTTCACGACAGCATATTCAGCAAACTCTTTATACGGAATAATCAAAAACCGCCGTAAGGACTCGGACAGCATCATTGCAGCAAGAATTCCGACAAAGAGATAACCCAGCAAACGGGACTCATATAGATGCCAGTTGAGACCCGCTGTTCTTTGTTTTTCAACCAGTGTTAACGGATCAAATACAGACGGCACAAAAAAAAGAGCAAGCATAACAAGAAGCGGCCAGGGGCCAATTCTATTGTAAAGCTTCACAAACCGGGGCGGGTAAGTTTGCCCCCTAATGTAGTCCGCAATCGACCGCATGCTTCGATCGATGAAAACAAAGTCACCCTCCGTCAGCTCCCTTTCGCTCTCTCCCTTTACGAGGCGTGCTAAATAAGCGATGGACGCTAAAAGGAAGCCATATAGAAGAAAAACGCCGAAAACGGCGGCAGTTCCAACAATCCAAAATCGTTGAAACTCCATAAACGCGTCAGCAAACACAAGTGGAAAAGCCCAGACAACACGAGCGACTTCCGCGCCATAGTCATCGAACAAAATGCCATTCAATAGGACTGAAAGGAATATCCCAACGAGTACGAGGCTTATACAAACAAAAGCATATGCACCGGCCGTGATCGCCCGCAATACGCCTTCCTCAAAAACCAACCTCGGATCCGCCGGTTCCTTCCTAGCGATCAACGCGCGCATGTCCTCAAGACTAAGAGTCCATGCGTCTGGATCTCCTGCATTACGAATGCCTGTGTCTTTTCGATTCCGCTTGTTGTAATTGTCCGACAATATTTGGAACACCAGCCAAAGGCCGATGATTGCCGGAAAAGCGAGAACTATGATCCAAGTTCTCTCTGCTTCTTGTGTCCACGCAATGTTAACGATGTAGAGATTAACGAAGCTGAATATCGCCAGCGGAAGAACAACGAGGATATTCCGGCCAAAGACAGCCAGACGGTTTCGGGCGACGGTGAAATAAGCCTGCTGCGTGGCTTCCGACATCAAGAACGCATGGATGGCGAGGTAAAGCGCCAACAATGTATGACGCTGCGCGTCAATGGCGCAAGGAAGTGAAAGTGCTTCGGAAGCAGCAATAAAGAAGGCGACCACCAGCATCAAAATCGCCGTGACACCGCTCGTCCGCAGCACAATCGATCTTAAGCGCGCCCCCATTTCTTTTGCTGTTGCCCCCCGGCCGCATCATTGCAGATCATACGGATTACAATCCGAGGTGGTCTTTACTGCAAGACTTTTCTCAACGACCAAGGGCACGGCTCGCAGTGCACAAATGGCACGGCGGTGCCTCTCAACCAGCGGCGCTGGCGAATGTGGCGCGTTCAATGGCTACCAATTGATTTGTTCCATGCCGTCGAAGTCGAGCTCGCTGCCATCACTCAGTATGATGATACCGGCCGCGTCCTCACCCAAATCGAGGCTGCCGCTATCGCTTGATATGAGATGTTCTGCTCCATCATCCATAATGACGGTCCAGTCGCCAGAAAATGCAGACGAGCCCTCGCCTGACGACAGCTGAATGATATCGGTCCACCCGCTGCCGCCGCTTAGAGTGTCGTTGCCGTCACCGGCGCTATAAAGAAAGACATCATCACCGGAACCGCCCTTTATATAATCATCACCGGCACCGCCGATCAGTCGATCATCGCCTGACCCGCCGCTCAAACGATCGTCACCCGAGCCGCCGTTCATGCGATCGTTACCGGCACCGCCGTTCAGTCGGTCATCGCCTGAGCCGCCGTGCATGCGATCATTACCGGCGCCGCCGCTCAAGCGGTCATCACCCGAGCCACCGTGCATACGATCGTTACCGGCACCGCCACTCAGGCGGTCTTCACCCGAGCCACCGTGCATGCGATCGTTACCGGCACCGCCACTCAAACGGTCGTCACCCGAACCCCCGTGCATGCGATCATTACCGGCACCGCCGCTCAGACGGTCATCGCCCGAGCCGCCGTGCATACGATCATTACCAGCACCGCCGCTCAGACGGTCGTCGTCCGAGCCACCGAGCATACGATCATTGCCGGCGCCGCCGCTCAGACGGTCATCACCCGAACCACCGTGCATACGATCGTTACCGGCACCGCCGTTCAGTCGGTCGTCGCCTGAACCACCGTGCATACGATCATTGCCGGCGCCACCACTCAGACGGTCGTCACCCGAACCACCGTTCATGCGATCATTACCGGCACCGCCGTTCAGGCGGTCGTCGCCTGAACCACCGTGCATACGATCATTGCCGGCGCCACCACTTAAGCGGTCGTCACCCGAGCCACCGTGCATGCGATCGTTACCGGCACCACCACTCAAGCGGTCGTCGCCTGAACCACCGTGCATACGGTCATTACCAGCACCGCCGCTCAGGCGGTCATCGCCCGAACCACCATGCATGCGGTCGTTACCGGCACCTCCACTCAAACGGTCATCACCCGAGCCTCCATTCATACGATCGTCACCGGCACCGCCACTCAGACGGTCATCGCCTGAACCACCGTGCATACGATCATTGCCGGCGCCACCACTCAAATGGTCACTGCCACCTACCCCGTCGGTTTCGCCACGCCCCGCGCTTTCATCGCTGCGATGAGCGCTGGACACTGGCGGCCCCTGTTCTTGGTGTGTTTGGTCATCACTGGATTTTTCTGAGCCGCCAACAATATTTGCGCCGAGCTCAGGTGAAACATCTACGGCAGCTTCGGCCAGCGTTTCGCTGACGCGCCCTTCCCCGCTTTGCGGGTCTGTTGGTGTTCCCATCGCGCCAGGATCTTCCGCCGGTGTACGAAGTATTTCCGGCGTGGACGTCGTACCCCTTTCAGCATCTTGTGTTTGCATGGATGCCGCCGGCCCCGAATCGGATGCGGTATCGGATGCCGGCCCAGACGGAACCGGCCCGCTGTCGTCCATCTCCACTTCGGAACTTGCGCTAGCGCTTCGGCTAAGATCAAGCCCGGCCCCAGCCTCGGGCTGCTCAACGCGTGTTTCGGCCGGTGACGCAATCGGTTCAGAAGGCGTTGATCTTACGCCCTCTCTTCCATCTGATGTCGCCGTTCTCTCCGGCGCAGGACGTGCCTCCTCATCTAGAATAGAGCTGTCAAGCGTCGGTTCGCTTTGCGTTGCGCTTTGAGACGTGACTTCCCCGTCGGTTGCGGGCGGATGACGAATTGCGTCGGGCGATGCCAGCTCATCGCGGTATCGGTATTCAAAACCAAATAGCCCGCGCACCATATCATCAATCGAATTCGCAATTCTCGTGATCTGATTGGGCACGTCTCTCTCCTTCGCAGACAATCCATCGTGCTCGCTACGTGACACGCACAGCAGCCGGATGCGCGAGACTTAGCGAGCGGTTCTGAACAGAATGAGAAGAAAACCAGTCGAGAGTCGGCCGTTTTTCGCACCTACTCATTACGACTAAACACACGGAAATTATGACTATGCAGATCATTTGAGAACAGCGATTTGCGTTTACTTACTCTCCGTAAGCTGACTAATAACGGTGCCTGCGCAAAGTGTTGACGCACCGATTGGAAGCGCAGTTATCCGCCGCTTGGCGTTCGTGGCGTCAGCAAAGACTGAAGTACAACCAAATCAAAAAGCATCGCCGGCCCATGTGTGACGGCCGCAAAAATCGCTTTAAGGTCCTATATACCCTGTAGCGACTTTCTCACTGGAACGACTTTTCAGTAAGGCAAAACCGCAATGTGGGCCGGCAGCGTTCGTCATATCAGTCGGCCATAAGGCGGCGAACAGCCGATGGGGTTAGTCCAGCACCTTTTCAAGAACGCTCTCATACGCAGAAAAACCCGCCTTCCTGTAAGCGGCAATCGCCGACCTGTTGTTGGCAAGAACCCAGAGCTGTAATCGTCTAGCGCCATTGGACTTGAGATGCGCTTCCATCGCGTTGAGCAATTGACCGGCAATGCCAGACCCGCGATAGCTTTCAAGAACCACAATGTCGGAAATCAATCCGTAGCTTCGCCACGCGTCCTTCATGATGGGATTGTCGTCACGCTCGACACCCCGCGACATAGCCAACCGGATCGCCTCCGACGTCAGCGATCAAACAATGGGCGCCCTGTGCCAAAATGTAATCGAGATAGGGCTCGGCAACTTCGTGGGCCGGTGCCCGGCTCGGATGTAACGCGACTTCTGCTTCCTGAAGAGCGGCCCCCAGGGTGATCAACGTTTCGCGATCTTCAGGACGTGCGGAACGAATGTGGACGCCCTTAGAGTGCACACTGGCCATGTGAGCTCCTAACCGGTGACGCTTTTTCCAGACCGGCGCTTACGGGCACGGAAACGCTTTCCGGCTTGTTTGCTTATCTTCTCCGCTTCTTCCGCCTGCACACCGAGGGTCGTCAGTACTAGAATTGAATAGGCGTGCTGAAGATCACCGAGCTCAGCGCCCTGCTCTACGCCCTCGATGAGCAGACCCACAATCGACCAAACCAAAATGCCACTCAGCAAATCCTCGCTCATCGTCAGGTGGAAACGGCCCTGGTCGATCCCCGTATGAAAATCTTGCAAAGCGAATTTTCCAACCGAGGCATCCAAGGCCTCCGCCAGTAGCTTTGGATGACTTGCCAACGGCACAGTTACCGGTTCAACGAGCAACCCTGCCAGTCCCGCATGGGCGTGTTGCGCGACCACCATCGCCGGGTCGTTGTCATCAGACAGGCTTTCCTCAGCCAATTCGGCATGACGTTCATAGGCGGCACCCGCAGCCGCCAATATGCACTCTTCTTTGCTGGCAAAATGATAGTAGAAAGTCCGCCGGCCCAGATCCGCTGTTTCGGTGATGGCGTCCATGGTGGTCTTATCGACACCCTTTTCCAACACGAGTTGCAAGGTGGCCGTCATGAGCTTGGCGCGCGTTTCCAGGCGCCGCCGGTCCATCCGGTTGGGTTTTTTGCGCTCCACGCCATTGCGCACTTTGGTTTCTGTTTCCGTCATTATGCTCCGATCATTCGCATGCCCAGCGGTCTATAGGGAACACCTGCGACACACTTCTTTTATCCGATTGGCGCCACGACGGGACACCCCCTGGCCATATCGATCTTGAATTTTTTGTCGCGCGTTTTTAAAGCTTGAATGCAGCGCGTCGCTGCGACCACCAAGGGATGGCGAAACCCGTCAACGCCCTCAACAAATGATGGCCTGTTGCGCAAGCGGTTCCAGTACTGCTGCACATAGGGAAACGTATCGCCACCTAAGAAACCATCGATCAAATCGGCTTCTACCAACCTGTCGAACAACACCATCCAGCTAATGTCTGCCAGCGAAAAATCTTGCCCCACAATGTACGGACGTCCGTCCGACAACAAATCATCTAATTTCGCCAGGTGACCCGTAAACGCTGCCTTTGCCTCGTCGAGTTTTTTGGTGACCCGACCGATCGAGAACAAGCGCTCGAGGCCTACCACCTTCAGCATCAGAAACAAGAATGGTCGCACCTTAAGCCGGTGAAACAAAATGCCCACGAGAATTTTCCGGTATGGAATAGACGCTATTCCCGCGGCAAAGAGCGGGACCGTTAGGACGGACACGCATCCTGCCGCGCTCTTCGTCAAGTCCTGTGTTGGATCGTCCCCGACAATCGAGGCCGATTTCATCCATTCTTGCATCAAGGCTTTTTTGTGCGGGTCGGCCGGAACCAATTGCTTGTTCCCGTCTGCGCAATGCGCGGCTGCATATTCGATAATGTCATGGGATTCATAGATCGGATGACCGTTGTGAAGCAGCACCGGCAAAATCCCCGCCGGGTTCACCTTCAAAAAATGCCGGCTGATGGTCTCGTAAGAGCCGGTTTCAATCAGATCAATGTGATGCGCTTTGTAACTGAGCTCAAGTTCTGACAGGCAGACACGGACCTTTTTGGAACAAAGCGACAGATCATTGTGATAGAGCTCGAATTCATCCGTGTACGGCAGCGCGATGTTGGGATGCAGCCCGCCTTTCATCGGATGTGTAACACGCTGGCGTTTCTCCCACACATACCAAACGGCCGTCCCAATCGTGAGGATCATCAAGCCCCCGGCTACGGCTTCGAACATATATGGCCCCTTCCAAATGGCGGGCGGTCCAAGTGGGTAGCGAGACGGACCGCGAACCTGCCCTCAAAAATATTATTGCACTATAGTGCAAATATGATATATGATGCCAATACTGTGATAAAACGCAAGCAAAAGATGCCCAGCCAGCCGTCCTCATTGAACGCCCCGGTCCGCACGGTCACTGAGCGCAAAGGGGCGGCGCACGGATAAACGCGCGCGCAAAAGAACGCGCAAACAAAACCGCACATCGAGGAGGAAACACTTATGACCATCAATCGACGTTCACTCATCGGAGCCTCCGCGGCCAGTGCCGCATTGCTCAGCGTTTCATCTGCCAGCGCACAAGGAAACAACGCCACCACCGGCAACACCCGGTTCAAACGTATCGCAGTCGAAGAAGCCTTCCTGACGTCAGAATTGCTCGCCGCCCAGCGCGCTTATCTTGCGTCAAATCCAAAAGACGAACCCGGCTTCACGCAATTCTGGGGCACCATGATGAACAGCATGGGCGTATTCGGCATGCTGCAAGAATTTCTTGGCATTGGTGGCCTCGGCATCAGCCGCGCAATGGATTTGGCGGATGGCCGCATTGCCGCGATGGATAAGGACGGCATCGATGTGCAGGTGCTGTCCATTACATCGCCGGGCGTACAGATTTACGACGCCAAACAAGGCAGCGACCTTGCCCAGTCGACGAACGAACAGTTGGCCGCCGCGGTGCGCGCGCATCCCGACCGGTTTGCCGGGCTCGCCACCATTGCGCCCCAAGACCCAAACGGTGCCGCGCAAGAATTAGACCGGGCGGTTCGGCAGTTGGGCCTCAAAGGCGCGCTGATTAACTCGCATACAAAGGGGGAGTTTCTCGACGAAAAGAAATTCTGGGTGATCTTTGACAAAGCACAAGAATTAGATGTGCCCGTGTACATCCATCCGCGCGTGCCGGCTCCCAACATGGTTGAACCGTTTCAGAAATATTTTGGACTTGAAGCGGCGACGTTCGGCTTTCCGATTGACGCCAGCTTGCATGCATTGCGGCTGATCTTAAGCGGCGTTTTCGATGACTACCCCAATCTAAAGATCGTGCTTGGGCATATGGGCGAAGGCATTCCTTTTTGGTTGCCGCGCATCGACAAAAAGATCGAGTTGTTCCAAGGCATCAAAGCGCCAGAACGCAAATTGCTGAAGAAGCCGAGCCAGTACTTCCACGACAATTTCTACATCAGCACCAGCGGCATGAATTACGAAGCGCCGATCATGCTCGCCCACAAAGTGATGGGGCCCGATAAGATGCTTTTTGCAGTCGACTATCCCTTTGAGGAATCCGCCGAGCCGATCCAAGTGATGGATGCCGTGCCCCTCTCTGATGCTGATAAAACCAAGATCTATCAAACCAACGCGGAAAGAGTGTTCAAGCTATAAGGCGCAAGCCCGCTTCCGCGAGCATGGACAACGAAATGAGTGCCGCAATCAGCAATGCAATGAGAAAGGAAACACGCAGCAGGAAATATTTCCGCAACAGAATTTGCGCCATGTTCTGGTTGCTGCGCGCAATCGAGATGATCAACTGCGACGCCTGGGCTGTGCGCATATAGGCCGTATAGTCGTTGCCGTCCTGTAAACTTGTAAGACCCGGCCAGGAAAAACGTTCGTCGTCGGCCTGAGCTTTGCGCGCTGCCGCATCGGGGAAGCGCGGCAGCACTGCAAGCAAAGCAAGGATCAAGCAGGTGACGATCAGTGTCACAACAAGAAAACTGAACGCCGCCATGGCGACAACGCCTTCCTCCACCGGCAAGATTTCCGGCCTTTGAAAAGCCAGCAATCCCATCAGCGTGATCAGCACGCCGGCCTTTGCGTCCGCAAACTGAAACTGATTGACCAACGCCTGGTTTTGCGCGGTCAGAAACTGTATACGCGCACGCGACATATGGTTGGCATCGAGGCCTTCTTGGCTGCTGATGTCCACATCCATCGCCATTTCATCAAGCTGCGCGCGCGTGATCTTCATGTGCCGTTTTCCGCTATCAATTTTGCATTGGTCTTGGGTCGTCTGCGAAGCAGACTCTAAGCAAGAATCTCCTGGACGTCACGCCGTCTGTATGCCCTATACCCAAGCAACGGAACCAGCCTTCATTTCATCTGGTCCGGACTGAAATGCATGTTGAGTGGAACCGATCGAAGGACGCAAAACGCAGCGATCCCTCACCCGTTTGGATCCAGTTTGCATGTGGTTGTCACCTAGTAATGGTGTACGTTCTTGTTGCGAATAGTCCTCATTTGATCATGGACCACACAAGGAACGAGAAGTGAGTGATTGTGGTTGAACTGCCCACCATCGAACCAAGATCAGAACATCAAGATCTTCGCCTGTTACATGCCGCGAGGGACGGAAACCTGAACGCCGTAACTGTTCTAATAACTGAAGCAGTGGACGTGAATGGTTCAGATGCAAAAGGCGATACCGCCCTGACCTACGCCGCGATGGCAGGTCACCCCACCATCGTCGACACCCTGTTAAGGGCGGGTGCAGATTTTAGGATGGTCACCACTGATGGTTGGGATGCCTATCACGTGGCCATGTTCTATGGCGACGTTCGCGGCGAGATCATGTCCCCTTATGACGAAATCATGAAAATGCTTATCGCTCATGGATACGATCCAAAAGCAAGCCGGTAACGCATTCATCCGGGAAACTTGGCCTTTTGCGCCAACCGTTGCCCATGGAAGCGATAGGCGGGCGAACCTTGGCATCGCGGTCGCTATTCTTAGCGAACGGTGTGCCGCCACCGACCGTCGCCGTGCCCAGAGCCACCATCGTGTCACACATGTTTGTTGTTTCTTCTCGCGTTACTCACTTTATGAAGCGAGTCTGAGAGAGTTTGCCCCTTCATGCGATGCCGCAAAACCAACCAACACCCTTGCGCTGGCTTAGGTAATTGACGGCGCACTTTATTTAAGGTTGTGTTGTGGCGTGAGGCACCATGGAACACCCCAACATCATCAGCCACGTCCCTGAAGAGCGGATCGAGATTGACGGTGCGCAAGAAACGGTCGCTGAGACCGGGCAGCACATATACCTCTACTACTTTCCTCGCGACAGGGAAGCGCGGCGCCGTCTCCACTCTTTTGAACTCAAAGAAGCAAAGCGCCGCATCAAAAAAACACCCTCTTTCTTGAACAGGGTGGGTATTCGAGCAGGCCTAATCTTCACGCGCCGATTTGGACGCGAGAGATGGCTTTGCAAGGTCGGCGCCGTGTTGAGTGACAACAGAACGGCTCGCCAACGGATCGCTGAGCAGATTGGAACCTCACAACCGGAGTTGCCGAAGGTTGCTTTTTGGAAACCGGTACCGGACGCCGAAGCATTTGAGAATGCACTTCATGATCGTTTGAAACAAAAATACCGCCACTTTAATGGCGGCGCGGGCACCGAATGGTTTGTTACAAACCCGCGTGAGGTTGAACGACTATTCCGGCAGGTCGAGAAACTTTTCCGCAAAAACGCCAAATAGCTTGTGCCGTTTTTGCAGCAACTGCGCATTCACATCTAAAGTCGAACACCGGATACCGGCACCCAAGGCACTGACTACACTTGCAGCGTTTCGACAATCACACAACAAATCGCACTGTCCAAACCGAATCAACAGGCAAATCAGAGTCCACTATTTGGTAGCGCTGATTTGTCTATGTCATTCTGAGTCGCACAGGATCTATTACCATGCGCGCTTTACTGCGCCACACTGTCGACCAAATTGTGACCTTCATCACATTGCTCAGATGGCAAAATCGGTCAGCTTAAGACACTTCGTTCCAACAGGGTGATGTTGCATGACGATTTACAAGACTGCGGACGACAGAAGCATTAAAGGACTCCTGCACGAAATATCTGAAGCCGCATATTCGCCGGCCCCTTGGCCGGACGTTATTCAATCACTGACAAACCTCTTGGAAGCCGATAGCGTTTCGATCATCTTGCGGCGGAACCAGCCTTATGCACGCCTTTCGGACTTGAGTCTCGAACAAGATCCAAAATTCACCCACGAACATGACAGCTACTATGTGAGCCGCAATCCGATCAGGCAACGGGCAATCGAAGTATACGACAAAGCCTATTCCTTCGAAGACGTCATCCCGATCAACGAACTTCAAAACACGGAGTATTACAACGACTTCGTTTTGCCCGCGCGCATGAGGGACTCCCTCAAGATACGCAGAAGACTGACGGCAAACCATACGGTCTCTCTTAATGTCACTTCGCTCCGCCGCAAACCTTATGCACCGAAACAAAAAAAATTGTGCGAGCTCTTTTCGCACGAAATCAGGAACACGCTCTTGCAAGCGATCGCAAGGGAGCCGGCAGGACTTTCCGATTTGGGATTGTTGGAAACGCATCACGGCGCTGAAACGGCCCTTGTTGTTGTTGGTACCGATAAAAAGCTCCTGTTTGCAAATCCGCGGGCCTATCGCCTTCTCGCCTTTGCCGATGGACTTCGCCTCACGTCCCATTTCGAATTGCACTTGACCGATCCAGGCGAAAACGACCAATTTCAAACGGCACTGGACCACACATTGGCGCGGCCCCCGCAAGCCGCTCCGGGGCTTAATGGTTCCATCAGGACAAGCCGGCCGTCTGGCGACCAACCGCACTGCATCGACATTCTGGGTATTTCCCGTTTTTACGCGCCAACTTTGTTTGGCGTACCGGGGGCTGCGGTCCTTGTTCGCGCCTCCGAAGATTGGGCACCGCCACCAATGCGCGCCATTGCGCGGCGGTTTAACCTAACGCCCCGAACAGCCGAAGTTGCCTATTGGCTGGCCTGGGGAATCAAAGGTCCGGCGGTCGCAAACCGGCTCGGCATGAGCCTTGAGACATACAAGAAGTACCATCGACGCAACCTCTTCCGGCATCTGCAGGTCAAAAATCAAACTGAGTTTATCGATCGTCTGAAGCACGCGTTCCCCATCACACGCTGATACCCCCCAATGGGGGTAATTTTCACGTCCAGACTATTCCGCTACGGATGAGTGATCGATTGAAGCAAGCGGCGTCTCGTTCGGCCTATTGCGGCCGGCCTTTCACTGGCCGGGGCGTCGGCGCAAGAACGAATGCTGATGGGGGTGGCTCATATGCACGCAACAGATCAAATTCGGCTTTCGTCCTGCGCGAGTCTATTCCCATCGATCCTGAGGCGTGGCGCCGTCGCGTTGATGCTCATTGCTCTTTCAAGCGCTGCTCAAACTGTTTTCGCCGCAAGTCTGAGCACTGAAAATTTACAGCGTGCGCGGCTGCAGTTGGATCAGTCCTACAATCTGGACAGTTTGGGCAAGTGCTACCTCGAAAGCTTGGAACCGGACACCTATCGCCGATTCAAAGATAACGAATTCGAATTCGATCGCATTGTTGCCGAGGCCGTTGAAGACTTGAAACGGTGGGTCAAGGCCTATGATCTGAATGAACTCATAGTCTTTCGAACACGGGCCAGCTTTGGATCTTACGATGCCGCAAAAGGTGGCTTTCAATTTTCACCTTTTGATATCGACACCAAGTACAGGTCGCAGGGCGGCAGATCGCTCAAATGTTTGGGGCCTCAGACTTTGGCATTTGCAAATCCTGAGCTTTTGAGTGTTCTACCAATGCCAAAGGATCAGGCGCAGATTTTTCTGCAGACCCGGCCCAAATCCCACCGCGGTACTTATAGCCGGGAAGTCCATATCGATTTGAAAGTCAGGCTTGTCCGCTACGACGCACCAAGCCTTCAGGGTGTGATTGTCGAAGCAACGCTCCGCGATACAGCCACCAACGCGGTCATTCACACCTACAAAGAAACCCGCGATATGAAGGACCTGATACCGCAAGGATAAAACGCCACAATGGTTCTACACACCGCAAACACCCGGAGACGAAATTGGGTCTCATAATCGTTATCTTGGTCATCTGGCTCTTGGTGGTCGCGATCAATTCAATGCGCCGTTCGAGCCCGCCCGCCACGATCGCCGCCCCCGCGCCATCACTACAACCAAACGATGCCGGCGCCTCGCCCTGGCGCATGCCAATTGCTTTGGCGACATTCATTCTCGCCCTTGGCGTTGCCCATGTTGGGACCGTTTTTCTTTTCCAAGAGCTTCTGTCTAACAGCCTGTTTCCGGGACGCTGGCATCATCTCAGCTATGACGAGCCGCATACCTATTTACTCCCGTTCACACAAGCTGAGTGGTTGAATGACCGGGCGACGTTCATCACTGCCGCGTCACCACTGGCCTCACTTTTCATTCTGACTCTGGTCTTCAAGAATATTGGCCGACGTTGATCGGCGAGGCATACCGGAACACATTCCTCGCAACTTATAGACTTGCCTCACTGCACCCACTATCGTTCTCAACCACGAGAACTCCTACCAACTGGAATTCAAATGAGTGAAGCCAAATATCTGGATCCGGAATCCACGCAGACTCTCAGAGACGCAATCAACGAATTGAAAAGACTTGAAGGCGTGAACGATGCAGAGATGTCGCTAGCGCCTGAGCTCGCCGGCGATATCGCCGTACATGATGCCATTCATGTCATTTTCGGTTGTCGAACGGGCTTGCATGACGAACTCGCCGCGCACGTTTGGACGGCTTTGGGGACGACGTATCAAGCCAGAGACATGGCCCGGGTCAACATGCATAACGATCACCGCGAAGTCCTTCGAAGAATCGGACATTCGCAACTGCTCAGAACGTGGATAACCCAGCTGTCGATGGTCGCAAAGATTGCCTACCGCGCACATAGAATGACTGAACGCTTTCCGGCGCATCGATTTGATCAGTTTCTCGACCAAAGGCTGGTGGATATTCGCAGGAAGTTCAATATTAGGATTGCTGTGTCCAACGATCCATCAGATCGCACGGGCGCCGGTCTTCGTTCAATCAAAATACCAGCCTAACACGAGAATGACGGCTTTCTCACAAAACAGCAATTTGCGGCTTGTGAGGATGCACGTCATTGCTGATCAAGCTCTTACTGATCTGCAAAACTCATATGTGCGCTCAAGTAACTTGCCCCTACCGCACAAAGTACTGCGCACCGACGAGGACCACGCCAAACGTGGCAATGTTCCAACTGAAGGTTCGAAGCCATGGCACACCGAGCGCGTAGAGCGGCAGATACAGGATGCGCCCGCTGAGATAGAGCAAACAGCCGAATGCGCTGACCACGCCTGCCGTACCGGTAATCTCAAGCACCAGCACGCTCGCAGCGAAATAGGGGAAGGTCTCGCGAAAGTTCGTATGCGCACGATGAAAGCGGCCCGCCAAACCAGTTGGTTGCAAGGCCTCATCCCTAGCGCCCACAGAGTACTTGTTCCCAACCTGGGCCTTAAAGGCGAACGAATCAAACGACAGGTGAATCAGGCCAAGCACCATCGCCGCCATCAAAGAAAGGATTTCCAAACTGTCGTGTTCGAGCCAGGCCATAATTTCCGACATGACACGCCCCTTCTCGAATTCAGAACAAATCAAACCGAGCTTAGGCTACGGTAAAGTGGTCAAGTCTGACTATTCGTTTTTCAATCCCTGCGCGGAAACGCTGCCCCCCTTTGGAAAGCATTGGAAAGCGACAAAATTCCGTTCTGCCCTACAAAGTGGGCGGTTAAATCACATCGCGAATGGTGCGCCGGCCGAGTTGCGACATGTGGACTTCGTCAGGACCATCGGCAATGCGGCAATAGCGGGCCGAGGTGAAGATCCTCCCAATCGGCGTGTCTTCCGTGACGCCCATACCGCCAAAAGCCTGCATGGCCCGGTCCGTCACGTTCTGGCACATTTGCGGTGCCACGACCTTGACCATCGAAATGTAATCACGCGCTTCTTTCGGGCCGAACTTGTCCATCTTGTCGGCGGCCGCGAGCACAAGCAATCGGCATTGCTCAATCTCGCAGCGTGACCGCGCAATATCATGTTGAATGCTGGTCTTTTGAGAGAGTTTTTCGCCGAACGCCACGCGGTTTTCGACACGTTCGCACATCAGATCCAAACAACGCTGCGCCATACCCACAAACATCATGGCATATTGAAAACGGCCGGGGCCCAAACGGCCTTGGGCGATCTCAAAGCCGCGGCCCTCGCCAAGAATGAGGTTTTCGGCTGGCACACGCACATTGTCGTACCGCACTTGCGCATGTCCTCCCGGTGAATGAACACTGCCGAGCACACGCAACGGCCGTTCGGCAATCACGCCCGGCGTATCTTTCGGAACCAGGATCATCGAGAACTGTTTGTGACGCTCTGCATTCGGATCGGTTTTACCCATCACCACCAACAATTTGCACAACGGGTTGAACATGTTCGAGGTGAACCATTTGCGTCCGTTGATGACATAGTCGTCGCCGTCGCGCACAATGGTGGTTTCAAGATTAGACGCGTCTGATGAGGCGACAGCTGGTTCCGTCATCGAAAAGGCGGACCTGATGCGACCGTCCATCAATGGTTCGAGCCATTCTTTTTGCTGAGCCGGGTTCCCGAACCGCGCCAGCACTTCCATATTCCCGCGGTCGGGTGCACTGCAGTTAAAGACTTCCTGCGCCCAGGGCACATGCGCCATCGTTTCCATCAGCGGCGCAAACTCCAAATTGCTCAGACCCGGGCTGAATTCTTCATAGTCCTTCGGCAAGAACCAGTTCCAAATGCCCGCCTCTTTCGCTTTGTCTTTCAATCCTTCGAACCAGGGTGGGTATTGCCAAAGATTGCTTTCATCCTCCACCCAATGACGGAACTCCAACTCGCGCGGATAAATATGTTCATCCATAAACGCTTAGACTTGCGCGCGCAGTTCTTTGACTTTGGCACTGGGTTCGAAATCCATCTGGGCACCTTCCAAGTTACATTTTGTATTGAGCGCGAAGAGGCGGTCGGTTTCGCCGGCTATGTTACGCATGAGCGGCGGCGGCCTGCAAGATGCTCCGACAATTCCACGATCTCAACGCATGCCTATGACGGCGCGCGTTTTCATTCCGATGATAGGTAAAAGAGCAATGCGCGCTGCAAACAAGTGAGAACCGACCTCCGGACTGCGGCGGCCGGCGCGTCAAGGGGTTGCTCGTTTGTCAAGCGGTTCCAGACCTGGCTTCCTGATAGCATCAACGGGAAATTAATGGTTGCGGGCAACTCTTACACTCATGCATTTCATGATGAGAGGGTGCAATGTCGACAGTCCTGCTTGTAGATGACGATGATCTGGTCCAACAAACTTATTATGAGCTTCTAACCGATGCGGGCCACAAGATGCTTTCTGCCGTCAATGGCAATGAGGTCCTAGGCATTCTTGAAGCATCGCGGCCCGACGTCGTCATATGCGATATTATGATGCCGGAGAAAGACGGTATCGAAACCATCACCGAAATTCAGCAGAACTACCCGGATACAAAGCTCATCGCGATTTCCGGTGGCGGGCGCACAAAGAATTTAGATTATCTCAAGGTCGCACGCATGCTTGGCGCCCACGCGACGTTCCAAAAACCCGTCGACGCTTCAACCCTGCTCAACGCGATCAACGACCTAGCCGCCTAACCTGAGCGCGCGCCGTTCACTGGACGGTCATCCCACTGGCGACCTTCTCAGCGGAAATGGCTGCTAGTGTTGCAAGATCTGTTTCCGCCGGTAGCAGAACACAGAATTCGGCTCCGGCACCTTGTATGTTTGTCACGCCGATAGCGCCCCGATGGGCACCAACAATGCTGTGCACCACCGAGAGTCCAAGGCCCGTGCCTTCGCCCACATCTTTCGTCGTATAAAAGGGATCGAATATACGTTCCCGCACAATCTCCGATATGCCAAAGCCACTGTCGCGCATTCGAATGCGGCAATAGTCGCCGGCCTGTAATTCTCTTCCAACGCTGACTTGGTTGGACGGCAGAGTCACGGTATCCACCGTCAGCGAGATTTCACCGCTTTCATCTCTTATGGCGTCCTGGGCGTTGGTTGCTAGATTCATCAGGACTTGATGCAATTGCGTCTCGTCACCGTATATATGGGTATCGGCGGGATCGACCCAGACGTTAAATGCGATCTTCGGCGGCAAGGTCGCCCTGAACAGATCCGCGAAATCCTGAACGACATGCGAAATTTGCAGCAGGCTGCGTTCAGAAGAGTCGTGCCGGCCGTAGGTCAGAATCTTTTGAACCAACCCCTCAACCCGGCGGGCGCCCTTCATGGCAAGATCCAATCGGTTTAGGTCCTTGCTGTCTTCCGCCATGCCGCGCATGACCAACTGCAACATGTTGAGAACCGGCGTCAGCGAGTTATTGATGTCATGTGCGATACCACCAACTAAATTACCAAGTGCTTCAACCTTCTGCGCCTGACGCAATTGGGACTCTACCAGTGTTCTGTCGGTAATGTCGCGCGACGAGGAGGCATACTGAACACAGACGCCATTTTCATCGAGGATCGGATGGATGAGGATTTCAAACCACCGATAGGCGCCGCTCTTTGAACGCAGGGAACAAGCTTCGAACTTGACGGTTTCCCTTGTCATACAAGCGCGTTCAATCAGTCTTTCCGTCATTTCCAGATCGTGCGGTTGAAATAGAAAATCGAGACATGATCCAACAATCTCGTCCGGCGCATAGCCTAAGGACTTTTCAAACGACGGGCTCGCATAGAGTACGGTGCCGTCCACTTCGTGAAGGCAAACAATGTCGCTGCCGTTCTCAGCCAAAAGACGGAAGCGTTTCTCGCTTTCAGCCAATTTCAAGTCAGCCTCGTGCTTATCGGTAACATCAATGGCCTCGATAAGAATGTAGGCGACATTCCCTTCATCGTCGCAAATCGGCGCCATTGATCCTTCGAATGCAACACTGTCACCACCGGGAAGATGGTATTCACGGACACCACGGAGTGACGCGCCTTGCGCCGCAGCGGCTATGGACTGTTTCAGGAAGGCCTCTTCATCACTGTCGTCGAAGAACTCGCTATCTTGCCAGATTTTGCTGCCGATGAGTTCTCGGCGCGACTTACCCGCATAATCCTGCGCCGCCTTGTTCACTTCGATAATTTCGCCATCAACGGAAATCAGCATATATTGATGGCGGGCGTCATCGAAAATCGTTCTTAGAACGCGCTCTGCTTCTTTGGTTCTTTTCTCTGCGTCTCGCAGATCGGTGACATCCTGCGAGACGCCCATGACACGCGCTACAGTGCCGTCTTCATTGAACTCTGTGCACCGCGCCTCATTCCACAAACGTCGGATTTCGCCATTCCGTATGATGCGATACTCAGCGCCCTCATAGTCGCCCGTTTGCGATGCATGCATGAAGACCTGCTTCATCTTATCCAGATCATCAGGATGCACGGCGGAAACAAAACTCTTCATGTCAAAGGAAATTTGCTCGATATCAAAGCCCCAAATTCGGCGCGCATTGACGGAAAGCGCCGAGCGACCTTCGTTCGCGTGCCAACACCAACTGCCAATCTGTGCCGTGCGCTCAATGAAATCGAGGTCCGGCACCATTTGTGACGGCTTACGGTCGCCTTGTGCTGCGTCATCAGCAGAATGTTGGGCGTTTGCACCTGATCGCGCCACGTTCTGGGAGGCTTCCGACATCACAACGTCCCCTCTCAACGTTCTGTTAACGGTAATCAGATGGTAAGGAGACTCGGTTAAATTTGTCTCTCTGGTTGAGCTCCTTTTCGGAACAGAAAGTTAATCACAGATGATTGAGGCGGGGATGTTCATATTTTCAGGAGGCAGGAGCGCCGGCTATGGCGATTAGCCACGAAATTGATCTAACCAATAATTTGTTGCGGATCTCCGGCTCTGGCGTTGTGACGAATGACGACATGCTCAAATGTGTCGACGCCATTCGAAGCGACCCCAATCTAGTACCGGGCATGCCGAGCCTTTCTGACATGCGCAATGTCACGCAATTGGAAGTCGACAATGACGGCCTACGTCAAACAATGGACGCGATGGCGGCAACACGAGAAAAAAGAGGTAAGGCCAAGGTTGCAATTGTGGTTTCGGACGATGCGAAATTTGGATTCGCGCGCATGACCACATCCATCGCAGACACATTCGCACCCGGCATGAATTTCCGCGCCTTTAGAAGCATGGCCGACGCGGAAGAATGGCTCGGCATATCAGACACCACACAGCAGAGTGTGGGTTGAGCGCAACTCTTCCGTTCACTAAGCGTACAACAATCTAAGGCGTGATCGCGAGGAGCGAACGTGGCGACGTGATCTAGAGCACGTTTACGATTCTTCGAATCGCTAACGTGCTCCAAGCCTTTGATTTGTCGTGCATCTTTTCACAAAACCGGTTCCCACTTTTGTGGATGCGCTCTAGGGCCGCTTGTTACGACTTTAGCGCATTGGATTGCCACGCCGCCATTCGGCGGCTCGCAATGACGATCTACGTCTATAGAATAGAGAAACCTATCGACATTTTTGCGGCACGTTTTGGGGATAAGCGCCGCCCATATTGCCGGCTTCGGCGTAATTGCAGACCAACATGTCTTGACCATTGCACGTGGCCATACCGCACCCCAATTGTGTGGACCCGCGCCAAACAACTTGCGTGAAATGTCCGACGGCTTGGCCCGTGCGGCTGCGATGACTGGCAAAGTCGTAATCTTTGATTTCATCGTACCAGCTTTGAACATGGGACGCCGCCGTGTAGGCGCCGGACGTGCCCATCGCCAGATTTTCACCCAGATTTCCGCCTTGGCGATGTTCGAAGACACAGCGGTTGGCCCATTCCTGCGCGGTCGCCGCAAGCTGCGCTGACCAAGTGAGCGCCGGCACGCAGTGATCGGCACGCAATTTGTTGTGGAGGTCGAGCACAGATTTTTGGAACGCGTTGCCCGGTGTCGCAGCCGGGCTGGTCGCCGCCGCGTCAGCCGCTACGGGTTGAGCCGGCTGTGAAGATTGTGTCGTTTGAGATGAACTTGGCGACACATCGTTCGTTGCCGTTCCAACAGGCTGTTGCGCCTCCATTTGATTAAGCTCTTGCTCCATCTCGGCCTCGAGCTGGTTCATTTCTCGATCCAGTTCTTGTTCCATCTCGGCTTCGAGCTGATCCATCTCGCGGTTCAGGTCGTCCTCAAGCTGCCGATCCATTTCATCCTGCATTACCTCGGATTCCGCTTCGTCGTCGCCGAAGAAATCGAACAGTTCGTCGAAAAAACCCTCGTCTTCTGCTTGCGCAATTTGAAGATGTCGCGGCGCATTTTCTTCCGATGGTTCTGCCGATCGCTCAGCCGCATTCGAAGCCCCTATCGTCAGAAGAAATCCGGCAAGGGTTATGGCAATTGGGTAACGATGTGCATGGTTCATAGGATCCTCCCTCTTTCAGTGCCTTTCGGCGCGCGTCTTCCTTGGACGTTTCTTGTTTTGCAAATCTCCGTCGCCCAACATCAAAACGCAGAGTTTTATCTGCCCGCTGACAAAGTGAGCAAGGGGGCAACCCCATCCCCCGCCGCCGATTGCAGCGAAGACAGAAATTTGAGCAGACTAAAAGTGGTCTTTGCATCAAGATCATTATCCGCGATCCAGTACCAATGATCTCGATAGGGGACCGCCACAAAAGCACCAGATGGTTTGCGTGTCGAAACTTGGATGCCGAATGTGTCGCTCATGAAGTCTTGGCGCCACGATGCCCCCGCGTCGCCGGCGCTGACCGTGACCAAACCACCTGCTGCGTGATCCGAAGGCACATCCACTGTGTGGGACAGCGTATAAAGCACACCCAGCAGCGAACGCCCCTTCATGCTGATCTCGTTGGCTTTGTGTTTCTTGGCACCGCCCAAAATCGTGAAACTGTTTTTGTTTTGCGCCAATCCGATCAACTGTTTGGCGCGTGCCATTTGATCGCCAAGCCCCAATTGCTGGGCCAGCTTGGGATCGAGCGCCAATGTGGCTTTGAGCTCGCCGGGCTTGATTTCGTTCATGCTGATGGACAGAACGTCTTGCGCTTGCAGGCGTCGTAGTATCTGAGCGGCATCGCGAAAAGCACGGTTGTCAGGAAACAAACGCGGTGTCGGACCAGAGGCACTCGGCCCATTGGTCAAATCATTGAGCCGTTCTACACAACAGAGCAACAGCCTTTCAATGCTCCATCCCGATTGAGACATCAGCACAATCGTGTCGGGCGCGATTGGCGTCAGCATCCGTTGGGCAAATTCCGATCCCTGTAACGGTTCATAGGCAACGGTCGGGCGCTCCTCGTAATCGACGGCGCCGCTGATCCCGCCAACGGCACTTCTGAAATTTCTTAACGGGCCCGTGACGTTCGCACCCACACCGCCGGAATAACCATACTGCGTGACCACACTCGAGAGTTCGAGAAATGTGACGCTGTCGCGATAGCGGAGCCGCACCAGATTGAGCAGCATTTGCTCGTCGCCAGATTGGGTGATCGATTGGTTATAGCCAATCCGCGCTTCGGGCACCGCGTGAACACCGAAGCTGGTGCTGCAGCCCGACAGAAGAAGCGCCGCCGCGATGGCGACGACCGGTTTCCATGTCGTCATTGTTTCCCCTCACCTGCCGAACAGCAGAGTCGTCGTCAAAGGAAAGGATGACATGTGCGTTTACCGGAGTAAATGCAGGCGCATCGTAAGGCGGATTAACCGAAAGACGTAACCCACCAAAGGCCTGTTCATACGTCATTCCCGAAATCGCGCCAGCGATTATCGGGAATCCATAACCACCATCGATCAAAACTTGACTACAGGGCTTATGGATCCTCGGTTCGCGCTGACGCGCACCCGAGGATGACACCGCTAGACGAGCACAATACGTTCTTCTTTTGCAGTATAACGTGCCGTGCGATATGACTTATTCCTGACCTGGACAAGCCACGGCCGCGTACAGGAGTTGTCGTTCTCCGTAGCGCGTGAGTTCCTTTTCAACCACAAATCCAAGCCTCTCTAACAAATTGCGAGACAGGGTATTCGCTGCCTGCGTCTCCGCGACAAGCCTTGGAAGTTCCAGGTCATCAAACGCAAATTCAAGAAGCGCGTTTACGGTTTCCGCGGCCACACCTTGACGCCAGTATGACGGTACGAGCTGATAGGAGATCTCGTACTCATCACTGTCGTGGCGTGGCGTCAGAGATATAAGACCGCCGAACCCGCGACGCTCACCAACCCTGATTGCCCAATGCCGACATTCGTCATCGTTGGCAAGATAAGACGCGAACATCGCGTCGAAACTTTCACTTTCAACCGGACCACCGAGATATTGCCGAACGATCGGATCTGACACCAAACGCCAAACCATGTCCCGGTCAGACGGCGCGATACGATCAAGACAACATCGCGCTGTAGCAATGACAGGGAATCGCCGCACGCGTGCCAAGGCAGAGATCGATCTATGCGACCCAGAAGCGGCCGCCGAATGTGGCTTCCGTGTCCACTTCAAGTGTGTCGGCCACACCGGGAACGTGCGTGCAGTTAGCGCCGCGCGCGGCAAGCGCCTTTTTCGTTTGTTCAAGGTCGTCCGTACCGAGAACAAGGGCATACATGCCCTCGCCGCGGGTTGCGACGAATTGATCGATCGCATCGGCGAAAGGCGTGTCTGTGTCCCGCGCCGCGACCAATTCGATCTCGCCCCCTGTTGGCGGCACGCAAGTCGCGCTTTGCACGCCACGTTCCGCATCCAAAACCGGCTGAGACACGTTAAGTGCGAACTTTCGCCCGTAAGTGTCCGCCGCTTGGTGCACGTCCCGCACGGCGATGATCACGCGTTTGATGCCTGTCAAACCGGTGGCATTTTCATCATCAGCCGGATCGGGGTACGGGCCCGAAAAGGAATTGGTTGGGTAGACACGGATCAAGACGCCGTGGGTCGATGACGGATGAATATCGCGACCGGCCGCCCCTCTCATCGTGGGCAAGACCTTCAATCCCCGTCCCGCGAGATCCACCGCTTCCGCGTCCGGATTGGCGGCTTCCAACATCAACGCGAAATGCCCTTCGCCGCGGCGATCGAGAAATCCCTGAAGGCTTTGGCTGAGCGGCGCAGCCGGATCGTCCGGGGCCATCAGTTCAATATTGCTGCCGCCGGGCGGCGTACACATGGCAAGATGCGCACCGAACGTATCCCAATCGAGATCGCGGAAATCGAGCACCGGTAAGCCGAACTTGTTTCGGAAGGTTTCGACCATGGGCGCGATATCGCGGCTCGCAATCGCAATCCGCGGCATGCCGGTGATGCCCTTTTCAATTGAACTCATTCTTGGCGCTCCTTTTGGGCCGCACTCTAAGACCGCAGCCGTGGAGTTGAAAGCCTAGTTTGTAGGGCGGGTTAGCCGATAGGCGTAACCCGCCACACCGCAATCGGAATGGCGGGTTGCACCCGCCCTACTCCAATTACGCACGCCCGAGGATGAGATCTGTGCTTAAGGCAACGGGACGGGATTGACCTCGATCGGTTGGGCGTAGCCGCGCTGGAACGTGGGACGTTCCGCAAGCTGAACATACCAGCGTTTGACGGCGGGAAATGCATTCAGATCGACTTGATGAAAGTCGAAACGCGATACCCATGGCCATATGGCGATGTCGGCGACCGAGTAGTCGCCCGCCACAAACGGGTGAGCCTCAAGCTGTTTGTCGAGCACGCCGTAAAGGCGCTTGGCTTCCTTGTGATAACGCTTCTCGGCATAATCAGAGAGGCCAGGATTGTGCTTCAGAAAATGGTGGGCCTGGCCGAGCATGGGGCCCAAGCCGCCCATCTGCCACATAAGCCATTCCATTACGCGCCAATAGGCATCCGTGCCTTCGGGCGGCAACAAATTACCGGCCTTGCGCGCGAGATAGAGAAGAATGGCGCCAGATTCAAACAAGGCAAAGTCGCCATCGGCGATCGCGGGGATTTTGCCATTGGGGCTGATCTTCAAAAAACCGGGTTCGAACTGCGCGCCCTTGGTGATGTCAATGGGGACCGCTTCGTAAGCCAATCCCAATTCTTCAAGGGCGATGGAGATCTTGCGGCCATTCGGCGTGGGAAATGTGTAGAGCTTGATCATGCGTCCCTTCCCTATTTGCTGCGGTCGCGGTTGGCGCTGCGTTCTGGCACACCGAATGCGCGGTGGCAGATCTCTGCAAGCGCGGCGACGCCTGCGCGCAAAGTGTTTTCATCGGGATTCGCAAAACAGAGCCGCATATAACGCTTGGCGTCTTCACCGGCGATTGACCATTCCGCCCCCGGATTAATCGCCACACCATCTGCCAGTGCAGCTTGGGCCAGCTTGCTGGTGTCGACTTCTTTTGGCAGCTTCACCCAAAGAAAGATCCCGCCGGGCGGCACGTCGAACTCCGCTGCTGTGCCGAAATGTTCGGACAAAGCGGCGGTCAGTGCATCCAGCCTTCTCTTCAACGCCGTGTTGAGCGCGATCACATGATCGTGGAAATGATCGCGGCAAAACTCCGCCAGAACCATTTGTTCGAGCGCGCCCGACCCCGCATCGGTTTTGAGCGCAAGCAATTGGCTCATCACTGCAGGGGGCGCGACCAGATAGCCGACGCGCAAGGCAGGCGCCACAGATTTTGAGAAAGATCCGATGTGAATCGTGCGCCGCGTTTGGTCGAGTGCGTAAATGGCGGGCGGGCGCTGCCCGTCCCAAATCAAGTCGGCGTAACATTCGTCTTCAAAAATCGGCACGCTATGTTCCGTGGCCAGGTCAATCAGCTGTTCCCGTCGCGCGCGCGTCATGATCGAGCCGGTCGGATTCTGAACGGTCGGGATGGTGTAAATATATTTGGGGCGGATGCCTTTCTGCGCGCACCCTTTAAGTGCCGCCTCAAGTTTATCGATCCGCATACCGTCTTTGTCGAGCGGAATACCGATCGTGTTGACCCGTGCTTGGTTGAACCGGCTCAAGCATCCGCCATAGTTTGCTTCCTCGATGATCACGGTGTCACCGGGGGACAGCAAAGCGGCATTCACCAGATCGATGCCCTGCAGTGAACCTGACGTAAGTAAAATCTCGCTCGCGTCACAGTCCATCCCGGCAGTTGCTTTTAGCTTTTGGGTGAGAAATTCACGTAGCGGCAGATAGCCCTGCGGCCCCCCATGGGGCGAGTAAGTGGCAAGGTTTTTACCTTCGCGCTTGATCACTTTATTTGCAGCGGCCAGCAGGGCCTCAACGGGAACTTGGTCCGGCGCATTGTGACCGCCGACAAAATTGAATTTGGGAAAGCTGCCGTCCGTCAACGCAGCGGGCGCCGGGAGGCCGTCATTATAGAATGTCGAAAAGTCAAACGGCGGGTTTGTCATAAAGCGCGCGCTCCTGGGGAAAGGAAATTGGAACGCGCAGTTTAACTGTCGAGCGCTTTCACAGAAACCACAACTTGGATAATTGCTCGCAAACAAAGCGAATGCGAACATCATCCATGACGGTGGTAACTTCGTGTGCGGCCCTAGGTCCCGGCCTCCGCCGGGACGAGCGACTTATTGCTATTCATAAAGAAAAATGCCGCTCATGCCCGCGACGGCGGGCATCTTAGAGTGATCCGGAAGTTCATGAATGCCTTGAAGAAACGTGAGCTCATGTGATGGAAGTGATTGGATCGCAGGTGGCGTAAGCAATCACATTACATGTTGCCGCGGCGGCGGGGTTGTTCGTCGAGGAGGCCTTGGCTGTAATCGCCGAACGGACCGTCGCGCCGTGTGACCGCGCCTTTTACGCCTTCCGCTTTTGCAACGCGGACAAAGTCGCGCCCCTCTGGCGTGTTGCGCATGACGCCATCCAAAATCGGACCCAGCGTTTGCGTGCTCTGCAGTCCCATATTGTCGTACGCCTGATTGACGATCAGCTTCATCGACGTGAGCTGGGTCAGCGGAATCGTGGCAAGCTTTTTCGCCAACTCCGAAACGCGCGCGTCCAACTCTTCAAGCGGATAGGCGAAATTGATGAGCTCAATGTCAGCGGCTTCCCGCCCGCTGATCCATTCGCCGGTCAGCGCATAATATTTTGCTTTCGCGAGACCTAAGCGATACACCCACATGCCGGTCAAGTGGCAGCCCCATACCCGCGAATAGGGTGTGCCGAAGCGCGCGTCTTCGGAAGCGATCACCAGATCCGCACACAGCGCCAATTCAGAACCACCGCCCACACAATAGCCGTGCACCTTCGCAATCGTTGGTTTCGCGCCACGCCACAGGCCCATAAAGGTGTTGATGTAGCTGGTGTACTGATTGGTAACGCCCATCACATCGCGGCCCGGGTCATAGTTTTCCTCTTTAATGCCGCCGTAATGTTCAAGACCGTCGGAGAAGTCGAACCCGCCGCAGAAACTGTTGCCCGCCCCTTCTAGAATGATGACTTTGACATCTGCATCTTGGTTGGCGTTGCGCAAACCGTCATTCAGTCCTTGGATCACTTCCGTGCGCAGCGTGTTGTATTTTTCCGGCCGGTTAAGCGTGATGGTGGCGATCGCCCCTTCTGCTTTGTACTTAACGACATCCTCAGTCATGTCTTCTTGCTCCCGTGTTGAGTGAACCAGTGGGTTACGCCGCGGCGGCGCTCAAATGCTCGTCGATGATCCGGCTAAACGTATCGAGGGCCCCTTCGTATCGCCCAAAAGTCAGATGTGTATTGGCACCGCTGCGCAGACCCTTTTGAATGCCTTCGCCGAGTTCAAAATCCTCCGTCAGCGTTGTGCGCGTAATGGTGTGGTTTTTCTCCCAATGAGCGGTCCAATCTTGCGTATCACCGCTATCGGCGGGATTGGAATCTTTGGGCACCAATGTACTGAGACACAAACGGGTTTGATCGGGGCCGAGCGGCAGCAGTTGAATCCAAGCAATGTGATCTTCTTGAACCAGCAATTGACTGGCCGGCAAAATGGAATAGATCAGATTGGTCTGTTTACGGATATCCCATTCGTCTCGCGGTTGGTTCTCAAGATCATTGAGGACCGTCCGCGGCAAAACGGATCTTAAGTGGCTGCCAAACCGGCGATAGCTGGATAGATTGTCTTGGAAGTGCGGACCGATCGTATTTTTGTGCGCGATCTTGAAATGATAGGCTTCAATGCCGCCTTCGATGATGATCTTCCAATTGACATTCCAAACTTGGTCATCGGCCGCAAACACATAAAGGTCGTCTGCCTTGAGCCATTCAAAATCGGGCGCGAGTCCCGCCAGATAAGTGTCAATATCGAGATCGACATCATCTGACAGCGCGACCCAGATAAAGCCATAACGCTCAACGCACGATAGCCTTTTTAATCCGTAATCTGATTTATTGAGCCCTGGAAAACCCGTCTCTAGATGCGGGGCCGCCAGCAACTCGCCGCGATGGTTCCAAGTCCATGCATGATAGGGGCATGAAAACAATTTGCGGCATCCGTTTTCTGCGCCCACCAATTGGGTGCCGCGATGGCGGCACACATTAAGGAACGCGTGCACCTCGCCTGCATTGTCCCGGGTTAGTAAGAGCGGCATTCCCGCAATGGTGCGTGTGAGAAACGCTAAGGGTTCACCGAGCTCACTGGCATGGGCGACCATTTGCGGTAACCCACGAAACAAGACGCGCTGTTCTTCCGCAAAATGATCCGTATCGAAATAAAGCTCAACCGGCGAGGATGCGGTGCCTTCATCCAAGTAGAAGCTGCGCGCCGATTTCAACGCAACCAGTTCGTCCAACAATTCAAGTTCTGTTGTGCGGTCCATTGCCTTAGCTCCCTCCTCGTTGCGGCCCAATCGGAAAATGTGGCCATCCAGCTTACCGTTTGGTAGGCAATCGATAACTTACCAATCGGTAAGTGGTCAAGCGTTAAAATTTCGATTCCAGCAAAAATCGTCGTTGTTTGACAAAATCTGGCGGAGCCCCTATTGCCGTCTTACCTTTTGGTAGGAGAAAATCCACTGTGAGCGCCACAACCCGCGACCTGTTCATTGAAGAAGCCAGGCGGCAATTTGCGGAAAAAGGATTTTCCGGCACAAGCATTGCCAGTATCGCGGAGGCCTTGGGCCTGACGAAACAGGCACTGCTCCATCACTTCGGCACCAAAGAGAAGCTCTACGGCGAAGTTCTACAGGCCCTTTCCGGCCGCATGCTCAATCAAATCATCGCCGCCGCTCAGGATCCGGCCGACGCGGGCAGCCAACTTGAAAAGGCGATGACCCATTTGTGCGCAGCAACGCTTCAAGACTCTGAAAACACGCAGCTCATCACACGCGAATTGTTGGACAACAGACAACGCGCTGAAACCGCGGGCACTTGGTACCTCAAACCTTTTTTGGAAAGCCTGATGGCCATGGCAAAAGGGGCGCCCGGGCATGAGAAGATCACCGACACGGAAGCCTTGGCGATTGTCTATCAGTTATTGGGCGCGGTGAACTATTTCGCGATCTCCGAAGTCACCCTCAAAAACATGTTCGGAAAAGTAAGTCATGAACAGCTCAGACAGCGGTTCACGGATGATTTTCGATCCCTTGTGCGCGCGCACCTGGCTGTTCGGCAAGGCGAGGGGTAATCGTCTTTAGAGTACAAGTTTTATGTCGGATGGGGTTACAAACGCCGCCGTCGGCAGGGATTCCACTTAACCTGATCGCGCTCTAGCGAAACAAGCGGCGTGCAAAGAAATATAATGTAGTTAGAAGAATGAGCGAGAGTGCAATGTCTGTGAACGACAAGACAAAGCTGCCGCCCTCAGCCAGTGTTTCACACATTTCGCCGCGCACACATCGAGCGCTTGCTGTCGGCGTTGTTTCGTCCGTCAACACTTCCTCTCGTCCTGCCTGATAGGCAACGATGACGGATAAGATAGGCTCAGGAATGTTCTGACGGACAGTTTGCCAATTGTCTATTGTGAAGCTGCCCACGGTAATGGACGCAGCCGAGAGGTTTAACAAGAACATCAGCAGATTGAGCGCCTTAGCCATTGCCTCATCCCCCCAACTCAAACGGTACCAGCAGCCTCCTATTCTATAAACGGGGAGCGCGCATGACAATCGTTTACGCCCTTAACACCGCACGCACCGGTTTGACGCGCTACCGCCAGATACGCTCCGGTCAATCGGAAAGTCCGATCATCGTTCTCGCCTATGCTGCCGGTGTCAAACACCTAATCGTTTGACGAACGCCCTGAGGTCTGCAGGATGGTATCACAACGATAAAGAGACGAGGCCTCATGACCAATGCCAAGCAGCCCCGTGAGCTGACAGATACCGCCATCTTTATGTATGGCACCATTGGTCTACCCCTCGCCGTTATCGGTTATCCCCTTGCGATCTGGATTCCCGCCCACTATGCGGGCGGGCTCGGACTGCCGTTAGCCACGGTCGGGACAATCCTTATGCTGGCGCGACTGACCGATGTGATCTCCGACCCATTGATGGGCGAGCTTTCGGACCGTTGGCGCACGCGGATTGGCCGCCGCCGGCCGTGGTTGCTCATCGGCCCACCGGTAATGATGCTCGGCGCCTATTGGCTGTTTGTGCCGCCCGAGGGTGTGGGCATTCTCTACTTTCTCGTTTGGCTGACGATCTTTTTCCTGGGCGCCACCATGATCCAGTTGCCCCACTATGCGTGGGGTGCGGAACTGTCGCCCGATTATCATGTGCGCAGCCGGGTGAGCGCCGCACGCCAAGGCTACATTCTGTTCGGATTAATTGTAGCGGCCGCCGTGCCCTTGGCCGTTGAACTAACCGCGGATGGCGGCGGCGGCGTTTCTGAATTCTTTGCCAAGATTTGGGGCGATGCCGCTGCTGTGCTCGGTGGTGAAACCGAAAAACTCCAACCCACCGATCGAGCGGCGCTAACGGGGCCGGTGCTCGAAGGGCTGGCTTGGACGATCATTGCCGTGCTGCCCATCTGCGCGGCCTTGGTTTTGGCTTTTGTACCCGAACCGCCTCCGGCCCCGCGCGAACGGGTGCCGATCGGCCAAGGCCTCAAATATTTGTGGCGCAACGGGCCCATGCGTCGGGTGCTGATCATCGCCTTTCTGGTGGTCATGGGCGAATCTTGCCGAAACGCCGTTTCATTGTTTTTCATTCGCGACATTGTCGGCATACCGACGATTGGCGCGGCTTACTTTTTCTACTTTGTTTTTGGCCTCGCAGCCATTCCGTTTTGGTTGTGGCTGGGGCGCCAGGTCGGCAAACACATCGCCTTTATGTGGACGTTGATCATCGTATCGATGGTCAGCGCGGCGAACTTGCTACTGGGCTATGGGGATTTTTTCATCTTCTTCTTGCTGTTCCTGCTCAAAGGTTTCTGTTTTGGCGGGCTGCAGTTCTTACCTTTAGCCATGATGGCAGATGTGATCGATGTGGATACGGCGCGCACGGGCGGCCGGCGTGCGGGAACCTACTTCTCGATTTTGGGTCTTGCCGAAAAACTTGCGGTCGCGTTCGGCACAGGATTGGCGCTCAATCTCGTCGGCATTTTGGGATTTGCCGCTGCGGGCGGCATTGAAGCGTCGACCGAAGCCGGCGTTCTGTCCTTGCGGTTGATCTATTGCGTGGGCCCCATTGCGTTCTACGGCATGGCCATGAGTTTGATTTGGTCCTATCCGCTGACACCCGCACGCCATGCCCGCCTGCGCGAGACCCTCGCCCGGCGTATGGCCCGGCTAGAGCAACCGCCGGCGACGGAATAGTTTTTTGACTTCGACAGTTAACTATTTAGGTCGTTCACAAAAATCTTACCGTGATCCCTTAACTGACCGACCGACGCGATAAATATGGTACAAGCAAAGAAGCGAAAATCTGTGATATTAGTTTTATGAGTGAAACTTATCTCAACGGAAAAATCACGGTTACTTCGCTCGCCGCGCCGACAGACGAGGACATGCGGAAAATTAGTGCGCTCTCGTCAGAGGAGCGGAAACAGCTTCTCGACGAGGCACTTGAACGCGGCCGTAAAAGTGGCCTCAGCAAGCGGTCAAAAGAGGACATCGCGAAGTCTGCAAAAGCCAAAGCAGCCGCTCGGAGCACCACTTCGGATCATGCCCTTTAGGCTCACAGAAGCTGCTGATGCCGACATCGAAGACATCTACCTTGAAGGCCTGCTCAAATGGGGTAACTTACAGGCTGACAAATATCACGACTCCCTGTTTCGAACATTCGACCTTTTAGCCGAAATGCCGATGATCGGACGGATGAGCGAACGTAACCAAGACGAAGAACGCTGATTCCCTCATGGCGCACATGTTTTCTACTACCGCCAAATCGACAACGGCGTCGAAATCATCCGCCTGCTTGCCGGGCGTCAGATCATAGATATTTGGGGCGAGGATTAACGAGCGCCGCTATTTGGCACGCTCTGCGAAATACCGCGCCAAACGCCGGTGACGGCGCCTGAATGTCTGCCTGTAAAGAAACGCGATTAAACCGCCGGTAAGGGGAAGGCGCGCCTCGATGGTGCACCGATCGGTGACGCGAACGCCGTCCCCAACTCTTTCTAATGTGCGTTTGTGCGTCCATACCTTCATCATGAAATTCGAGGAACGCTCGTCAAAGAAGGAACCTTTTTCCATACCGACAAAGGTCACGCGGTGCATATCGAAGGGAAGAAAAGCAAAAAAGCTCATTGTGGAAACAAAATGGCACTGCCCGTCGGCGGGGATTTCGCTGACGCGCGCATATTCCGGCGGAAAGGACATGTGAACCCACGGGCCCAGTTCATGGTTCACGCCGTCCCATGTCTCAATACGGTCCCAGACCTCGTCTACGCCGACACCATTGAGAACGGAAGAAATTTCAAAGCCGCTATCGGCAATGCCTTCAATCGCACGCATCTTCATCGCGCGTTTCCTAAGTTAGGGGGTCAAGTTTCCATTGTTCGAACAGAATGTACTGACGGGATGTCCCAAACTTCTGTAAAGCGGCCGTCAACAACACGCCACACAACAACCACGTCCGTTTCGATGGGCGTGCCTTGGAAGGTCAACCGGTTCTTGGTGTGAACAACAATCAGCTCGTCCCCCATAGCCGTTGCCGAAACGGGATGGACACTGAAAGTCCCGCCCGTCAGCGAACCCAGCTTGTCAAAGAGGGATTGCAGGCCGTGCAAACCAACATAGTCCCCGGCGATATCGGGCAAATGCGGGTTGAAAAAATGCCAAACAAAATCCTCCGCGAATAGATCTGCGGCACCCGCGAGATTGTTCAGGTCCAACCGGTTCAAGAGCGTTATGTTCGGATGTTCATCTGTCATGCGCTTTTTCATTGGGTGGGTTATGGGATCACGTATCTTGGTTGGTTCGCTTAACTGGCGGCCCTAGGGTATTCCCGAGATTGTCTGAATCGTCATCAACTCAGATGATCAAAGAATTCTCGTCTATGGTCTCTGAATTCCACTATTATGTGTCATCCCCCGGTGGAGCCCCCGGGCCCGGCCGAAGGCCAGCCCGAGGATAAACTCCGCGCAATCCGGGGGATCCACTCACCGAAAAAGAACACGCTGATGCCAGTGGATTGCCCGGACGCGCAGCTTCGCTGCTTACCGGGTAATGACACATGGAGTTACTTTCAACCTCATCGCGAGCCCGCGCCAATACTCTTCCTTGGCGGCGCGGCGATCCAGAACAACAGGTCTCTAGCAAGTGTCCCTAGATTGCTTCGTCGCTTAAGCTCCTCGCAATGACTTGCCATTTCCAACACATCAGTTTAGTTCGGAAACACTCTTGCATATCAAAATAGAGCACATTCGGGTTTGTCGACCTTGATATGAATCAAGTCCGGGAAGCTCGATTGCCTAAGCCTCCGGCCGCAGATACACAAACCGGAAGGGCGAAATGTGCTGATAGCAGTGCGGGGTAAAGCCGTATCTCTGTAATGCTGCGTCCGCGATCGTAAATTCATCCCGATGCGGATCAAACCGCTGAAGTACATTGACATCGGCCGCAGTGTAGGTGGGCGCCCGCCGGTTCTCCGGAAAGACATCGCTCTTTAGATTTACAACATGAGCACTCACATAGGGTTGGCGTGCGATACGCATCAGCGGCCCGAGACCGGTCAGACGGCTTAGGCTGAAGAGCGCCGTCAAACTCGGTCGGCTTTTCTCATTGACTTCCCCCTTCAGGAGCACGTGCCCATCAGGCGACGAAAACGAAAAGATCTTGCGCCCCGCGACTCGATCAATCTGTCCCGCTGCCAATTCCGGATTAAGTCCCAGATAGTCGCGGTTATAAGCCACGACCGTTTCGGTGTCGTTCCAAATGTGTAAACAGACCGTACCCCATTCCGGCCGCACTACCATCGCTGCCGGAAGCGCGAAGGGATGATCTGAAACGGTTTCGCCTTTCGTGCGGCTGACCAGCGCGCTGATTTGCAGTTCCACGTGCGGCCCCAAGCTCGCCTGCTGAAAATCGCACACAAAAATGCCCATAACAGCCTTACCGGCTTTGGTGCGGACGGGATACACCTCTTGACCTTGGAGCGCTTTCTCCACCGCTCCCAGATCTGCCGTTCCACAGGCCAACAATCCGTGCCCGTCATAAACATGATAGGGGGTGGGCACTTCCCCAACCGACAAGGAAACCGTGCCGTTCAAGGGGAAGTCGTTGAAGAGTTTGTGTCGCGCGTTGGTCATGAAGACATTCAAGAAAGGTGTGCAGTATTGCGTGTTCCATACGTCGTCGAATTATCTTGTACACCGCTCTTGGCGACAGGTGAATCGCAAGTGATCGCACTCAAGAGAGGTTGGCTTCCCGGACGCGGCGCAGCACAAAGTGATGCGCTGCAGATCCGGGATCATTGCGGCGTGTGCCCTAAAGATCCCGGTTCAGCGCAGCAGCAGTTAGATGCTGCAGCGCGCCCAGGAATCGGCGCTGTTGAAGGTTTGAGGTGGCATGAGATTTCAAAGCGGCGCACTCGCACACCTTTATTCTCCGTGCTCGGCCAGAAACCCGTCAACTTCCTCAAGGAACCGAGCAAACGCAGGTTCCTCTTCAAGCAAGATATGGTTTTGACTATCGAGCGAAACAAATCGCGCATTGGGAATCCCTGTTGCGAACTGTCTTCCATTTTCAAACGGTATCTCTCCGTCGTTAACCGCATGAAGCACCAAAGTGGGCTGCTTGACCTCATGAAGCCGATCCGAGACGTCGATGGTTCCGAAAGTCTCGTAAAATCTGACCGCATTTTCGGGCGATACGGTCATACGCTGAAGCTCGTTGAACCAATTCATTTGTTCGACCGTCGCATTGGGAACAAATCGAGACGTAAAGACCTGCCGAAAAGCCGGGTTGTCCCGTCCCCAACCGCCGCGCATGAGTGTTGACAGCGCTTCATGTTGTTCAACGATCAAAGGATCCTTGTTATTCCGCCATCCTTTGACGAACCCGCCATACAAGATCAAACAAGAAACGCGTTCCGGATGCCGGACCGCATATTCGACCGAGACGGCACAGCCTTGCGAAATCCCAAAGAGTGGGAAGCGGTCTAGCTCTAAGGCATCAACAACCGTCTCAAGATCGCGGACCATCGCTTCAAAAGACAAATCTTTTGCATCTCTATCCGACATACCGTTGCCACGCTCATCATAGCGGATCAGCTGCCGTCCATTGGCGAGGCCCGCAATCCAATGCCGCCAGATCGGGCTTTCCCACTCAAATTCAAGATGGGACATCCAGTTTGCGGCTTTGACAATTTGAGGGCCCTGGCCAACCAGGGAATAGGCCACCTGCACACCATCATCCGCTTTGCAAAAACGGATCTCTTGTTTCAACTTTTTAGATGTTGGTGGCGATGGTGCGTCTTTCTCTTTGACCACCGGATGCAGCTCAGCAACCTCGCCGACAAACCGAAAGCCTTCGCCATGGATCGTGCGTATCAGCCTCTGCGCTTTGCCGTCATCGCCCGTGACTTTTCTCGCCGCTTTGATCTGGCTGCTGAGCGCCCAGTCAGAAACGACACGGCCTTCCCAAACATGCTCCAGCAAGTCTTTCTTGCTGAGCATCCGGTTTCTGTTTTCAACGAGAAAGCACAGGAGCTTAAAGACACGCGGCTCAATGCGCTGGAGGTCGCCGTTCCTTCGAAGCTCATGGGCTTCCAAATCAAGCTCGCAATCTTCAAACGCGTAAATCACCAAAATCCCTCACACCTGCCACACAATTGGATACCGGTCTCCGGTCAGCGGCGCACCGTGTGCGAGATCCTTGTCCGCTAGAAAGGGGCTGGTGCCGGGGCCGTCATAATAAGTCATGCCCGGTCCGCAATAACGCACCGTGTAGCCGCGGCGGCGCCGATCGCTTTCATTGGCAGGACCGCCATGCACCGTGAGCGCATGAAACGCAATCACATCGCCGGGCACCAAGTTCCAAGAAGCGAATTCGTGGCGACCGCGGAAGGCTTCGATATCAGGTATATCTATATAGTCCGGATTACGCGCATATTCCGAACCGCCTTCGGCAAAGGGTTCGGGCTGAAACCAGTCGCCCCAGCGGTGCGAGCCCTGCACGAATTCGAGCGCGCCGCTGTCTCGCGTCACGTCATCCAACGCCAACCAAAAGGACAGGATCGGATCGCCGCGGACCGGCCAATAAGGTTGGTCGTGATGCCAGCGCGTCGGCGCATTGGATTCGGGTTCTTTGACGAAGAGTTGATCGTAGTAGAGCTGTACCTCTTCCACCCGCAGCAGAGTGGCCGCCATTTGGGGAAGCGGCGAGTGAAGACAATAGTCTTCAAAGTCCGGATCGGTTTCCCAAAGGCGCATGTTTCCGTGAAACCGGCCGCCCCCTTCAACCTGATAGCCGTGAAAACAAGGCGCGGGATCGGCAATGTCGCGTTCGATCGCAGTGCGTAAACGGTCGATCCAATCGGACGCGATCAATCCCGGCAAGAAAAGCACACCGTCCTTTTGGAACGTATCGATTTGTTCTTGGCTGACTTGCGTGCCGGACATGGAAGGCTCATTCGACTCGGGTGAATAGAGGACAGTATGGCTCTTTAGCTGAGAGTTACAAACCCCTTGAAAAACGTGCAAATCCTGTTCGAGTCCGATTGCTTTTTCGTTATCCCGACGTGCCGCACCATGCTAGCGTTGCAACCGCTCGTTCACATTCAGAACTGGCCACAAGAAAAAACACAAGAGGAAGCGCGCGCGTGTCAGACAACCCAACCGACGACGGCCGCATTGACATTTCCGGGTTCAAACTTGTGGCTTTGGCGGCGATGATGCTGCTGACCTTCGCGGCTGCTATGGGCATGCCCTTTAACATCACGGGCATCGTTGAGTCTTTCGCGGTGTCAAACACGAACGCGGGATTGGTTGCGTCCTTTGAAATGGGGGGCGTTGCAGCGGGTTCGCTCCTGTTTTCTCAAATTGCCCCGCGACTCAATCCGCACCGCGTCTATTTCACCGCCATCGGCGCCATTGTTTTGCTTAACATCGCAACGATCTGGTCGCCCTCGATCGAGCTCCTCTATGCCTGCCGTGCATTGACCGGCGCTTGTGCGGGGGCCATCGTTGCAACCGTCATGTCGACCGCGGGCCGAGCCCAAGCACCAGAAGCCACGTTCGGCATCATCAACAGCGCCGTCGGTGTGATGGGCATTTTGCTGGCGATCATACTGCCTCAGGCCCTAAAGCTGCATCAAACAGATCTGGTTGCCGGAATGAGTTCCGTAGACGGACTTTATGCGGTTTATCTTCTCTTAGCCGTTGTCGCGATCGCGTTTGTGCGCAGCGTACCCGTCCCACCAAAAATCGAAAACCGAACTGAAGCGAAAGGACCTGAACCCGCTCTACCCGCCATGGGATGGATGGCGCTTATCGGATTGGGCGTCATCTTTTTTGGGCACGGAACGCTCACCATGTTTTTGGTCAATGTCGGCATCGAGCAGATGAAACTGAGCGCCGAAACAGTCGGCTTTGTGTTCATGCTGGGCGGTATCTTCGGCATTGCCGCGCCGTTGGCCGCTGGTTACGTAGGCACACATTACAAAGCCATGGTGCCAACGGGCCTGATCCTTACAGCGGTTGTGTTTTTCGCCCTTCTTCTTGCGAACGCCACCGCGCCGCTGGCATTCTTTGTTGCCGGACCCGTTTTCGCGATGTTGCCGGTTGCTATGATGCCCATTGTTCTGGGTGCCCTTGCCCGGATCGATCTGAGCGGCCGTTTGACCGGTGCGCACCCCGCATTTGTCACTTTAGGCGCCGCCTTCGCGCCGCTCGTGGGAGGTGCAATCAGCAGCACCGGCGACTATGCGGCCAATGGTTGGTCGGTGGTTCTGTGCAGTGTTGTGGGCGGCGCGCTTTTGTTCAATGCCATCCGCGCGGCCGACAATGTGCGCGATGGCTTGCCGGTTGCTGCAAACCCGGTCCCCGCTTCCGGCGGATGACAGGCCGCTCTTCGGCGCTAGATCAATCCTAAAGTGTCGTAGATCTTCGATTCTCCCACGCCAAGAGCCAGGGCATGATGTTCCAGATGCTGATCCAAAAAAGTCGCAACCAAGTGCGCATCATTTTTGTAGCTCCTATGGGTACGTATATCGGCCGGTTGGCCCGCCGATTGAAACCCACGCGCAAGCCTTTCAACCTCTTCTTTGTCGTAGCTGTCGCCCTCGGTGCCGAAATCTATGCGAATGGTTTTTTGTGAGGATTGCGACCGTACGTTGTTCATCGGGTTATATGCCGCCCATTGCGCTTCATCCGTGCCCAGTAATGCCATCAGTTCAGCCGGCGGTCGCCCGGAAATGCCGAAGACCAGTGACGGCGCCATGGCAGAAATGGCGCAGAATGTATCCGCGTTTCTGAGGCCAATGCTCAAGGCGCCAAGCCCACCGTTTGCATAGCCGGCAATCGACATGGCATGGGCATCGATGGGAAAATGATTTGTTGCCACTTCCGGCAGTTCCTCCGCGACATAGTCAAACATGCGATGATGATGCTGAAACGGCTCTTGGGTAGCATTGACATACCAGGCCGTGTTCCAATTCAGCTCTGTGGCGCTTTCCCCGTTTTTGCTGCTCTCCAATTCCGGACGGGCATCCGGTATGACAAACGCGATTCCGAGTTTTGACAGCCAATAAGAAGCAATCAATCTGATTTGCCGCTCCACATGCAAGTCCGCCAATCCGGGCAGCCAATAGAGTGCGGGAACAGGCACCGACGTCGCCCGCGGCGGTTGGTAAACCGAAATTCCGATCGCGGCACGGCAAACAGAGGATTGGTGGCGAACACGTGTCCACCAGCCACCGAAGCACCGGCTTTCAGTTAGAACTTCGACTGTCATGACGACTTCAATAGCACAGTGTGCCGTTCATCTTTATAAGGATAAAGTAGGCATGCAATGACAGCCATCGACAAGGTTACATCGCAGATTGGAACTGCGCGCACCATAACCGTTCAACATCAATGCGATTGATGCTTCAGTTGGCGTCATCTTTCATGTATCATACAACGAGACGACGAATGGTGTCTGCTCTCACTTTTGAGAGGTGACGTCCAAAGGTGATCGAAACATGGCACTGCACAACAACTTGGTACGACACGACGGCTTGGCACGAAACGACAAAGACCTTCAAAACTGCCTCGACCGGCTTTCAGCCCCGATGGAACTGAGCGAGGCGGCAAAAACGTTGATTTCGATCGGCGATCATGTTGGCCTCCCCCTGCCCTGTTGCTTGCATGACATCACCGCCAGCGCGCTGCCGGAATTCTATAACCCACAGGAAAACACCCCCTCTTCTTTGACGAGCGAGTTTGGCTGGGATCCAAAACTTGCGGATTTGTGGCGCCACATGGCGACAGATTTCCTCAACGCGCCGGTTATCTCACACTGTTCAACGACAACGCGCCCCTTTAAATGGGAAACGTGCGAGCTTTCAGAGTCGGACTTCAGCGAAACCATGCGCGCCTACGGCGTCTACGGGGGTGTGTGCGTGCCGGTGCACTTACCCGGCAGCCGGGTCGGCGCCGTTGGCTGGGTGACGCGGGATTCCAATGTTTCAATCCGCAATGTTTTGCAGCGCCACGCCAATTTGCTTCAGATGTCGGCTATCCGGTTCATGGATGCCGTACTGCCGGCGGTCTCGAACGGGGCGCAGAGCGCTGACAATCCGCTGACAAAACGCGAAATCGAGTGTTTGACCTTAGCGGCGCAGGGCAAAACACATCGCGAGATCGGCGCCCTGCTTGGGCGGTCGGCAACGACCGTGCGTTTTCATTTGGATCGTGCGATCGAAAAACTCGATGCGGTCAATAAAGTGCACGCCGTTGCCATCGCGTCATCGCTTGGGCTTGTGCGCATCCCTTTTGCAGCAACCTACAAGACCCTTCAATAGGCGCACCACCGATCAAGCGCTTCGAGCCAGAACGCCAATGATGCGGGTCTGATTGCAGAACACAAAAGCGCCCCGGATCGTAACGATCCGAAGCGCAGTTGAGGGGAGAGATCTAAGCCCCATTATCCGCCCAATGTTTGCCTAGTATCTAAACGTGGACTCGATGCCCCAGCGGCGTTTGGGGGCCAACACACCGAAGAAGAAGATACCGGCCTGAACGCCCGCGCCGAGCTGATTGTCTTCTTGCAGCACATCCTTACCAAAGGCGGAGATGCTCCAGCCATAATCGTTCTTATCTCCCGCCGTCGAATCCAATGTCAGGGACAAATCGAGTGCACCCCCGCCTTCGATTAAACCGCGAGTATCCAAGAACGTAGTCACCGGCGTGGTAACGATATCGTCGCTCCAATTGTACGTCGTGCTGAAGGTCAAACCGGCATCGTTGAAGTACCAGGTATAGTCGCCGCCAACAGCGACCGTCCATTTCGGCGCTTGACGCAGAATGGCTGTCGATGAAACGTCGACACCGCCAATCAGATATTCGTCATATTCCGCATCAAGATAACCAGCCGACGCACGCAAGAACATGTTTTCCATGGGAACGGCCTGGACCTCAAGCTCCACGCCTTTGATCGTGACCGAGGCTGCATTCCGGACAAATGTCAGTGTACCAAGCCCCACAGGGTTCGGCTCAATAACTTCTTCCTGCTTGTCTTTGTATTTCGCAAGGAACAACGTTGGGTTGACCCGCAGGCGGCCATCGAGCCAATCGGTCCGCGCACCAATTTCATAGCTGTTCACAATTTCAGGATCATAAGGCCCCGCATTTGAGATCGCCGTTGCCCGGCCGTTAAATCCGCCGGAGCGGAAACCGCGTGACCAACTGACATAGACCAAGGCATCATCATTAAACGAATAATCAAAACTTGCGCGCCCGGTTGGCGATGTCCAGCTCGTTCCCGTATTGATATCTTCAGGTCCCGCACCAAGCGCGTTGGTAACCGGGCTGGCAGCAAAATCGGACATGAAGTCTTTGCGCTCGTAGGTGAACCTGAATCCACCCGTAAACCGCAACTTATCCGTCACGTCATAGGTGCCTTCACCGAAGACAGCATAGGCTTCAAGATCCTGTTCGGCAGCAAAAGCGTTGATCGGCAGCCCGAACAAGAATGCTTGCGCGCCGCCCGTGGCACCGAAGGTTGGGAACGGTACACCGCTGTCGCCAGGTCCGCCATTGTCGATGGTGTAGTTGGACGACAGATAGTAGAGACCGCCAACAAAATTGAAGGGCCCATCGAAATCGCTCGTCAGCCGAAGTTCCTGGCTGAACTGATTGAACGTTTGGTTGCGCTTTGCGACGAAGATCGGCGCCAATGTTCCCGGCGGTGGCAGGAAAGCCGGGGGAATGGGGGGCGCTGTCACAAATATCGGCAGGACCGCGTTCAGATCAACCGCCGGTGCCCCCAAATTGCCCTCTAAAAGTTGCTCGTCGCTTTCACGGTACCCCGTGACCGACGTCAAAGTCAGATTGCCCACTTCGGCGTTCAATTCCGCTGAAATGTTGACACCATCGATGAAGTTTCTAAAGCCGATGGCCCCGAACGTGTTTTCAAAACCTGAGGCCTGAACCAAATCGAAGGATGCTGAGCTACAGCCTTGCCCGCCGATGGCAAATGTGATCGGGCATACCAATTCTCCGTCAAAGGGCGCGGGCGTGCGCGGATTGTCCAGAATCGACAGATTCACCGCCGGGTTGAAAAAGGAGTCATCGTTGTAGACGTTCCAATTCACCAGTGCATTGAAGGTGGCCGTCGGTTCCCAAAGGACCGCACCGCCGAAATCGATGATGTCCTGTCCGCGATCTTCGTCGATGTCCTCGAGACTGTCGACATTGTCCGTAAACAAATCTTCATTCTTGATGAAGAAGTTGAATTTGGTGGAAAGCTGGTCCGCAATCTTGGGAAGGTTCAGAATAACCGACCCCTCTTTGCGATCGAAACTACCGTAGCGGCCACGGGCCTTGATGCCGAATTCTCCTGTCGGTTTTGTGTGACGCACATTGATCGATCCACCGATCGTGTTGCGTCCGTACAATGTGCCTTGAGGACCGCGCAGGATTTCAATCTGCTCAAGATCAAACACATCGATGTTCGCGCCAGTGCTGGAAGCAAGGAACACACCATCAATCGAAACGCCGACCGAAGGTTCAAAGGACTTTTCAAGGTCAGAAAACTGAATGCCGCGAATAGACATGTTGAGCGCGCCACCCGCAAACTGATTGTCGGCCAACTGGACGTTCGGCACAAACTTGGAAAAGTCCGAGATGTTGCTTTCGAGCGAACCAGAGATGGTTTCCGCGTCAAACGCCGTCACAGCGATGGGAACCGTTTGGATCGACTCGTCGCGCTTTCTGGCTTTGACCACAATCTCATCAATCTGGCCGAGTGCCGGCGCCGCAATCGACAGCGCTGTTGTTACTGAAACGGCGGCGCCAATGCGCTTTGCTCTGCCAACTTGCCTTGTCTTATTGATATCACTTGTCATTGCGGCTCTCCCCTCAAAGTGCGCGTACAATTGGGGTGCCGCTCGAACGACTATACCGTCCGTCTTGGCTCACTGTTTGACGGACAGCATTCGACCGGCCTTGGGCTGGTCACGCGTGTGACGCAGTTTTACCCCATTTGCTTAGTCAGCATTGGCACAACACGCCATGCGTGCACGCACCGCGACTCTATCGCCGATCTTAGGCGCCCGCGCTCGACACTGTCTGCTCTCATTAATGAGGGTTTTGTGTCAAAGTGAAGAGGTAATAGTCCCGAAACGATTGAAGGTGCGGAACGCGGGCTTAAGGGAGCGGTGAAGCCGGATCATCCACGCGATCAATCGGAGTCATCTGAAACGAGCTGGGCGAACCGCATAAAGATGACCTACCGGTTTGGAATAGAGTCGTGTTGGGAGGCTGGTCTTGCTCATTTTCCCTTTTTAAATTCTTTTTGCGATGTTCCCTTGAAAAATAAACGGCCCTAGACTGCGCCCGCCCGAACACAAATGGAGAGGCGCGCATGGACACGGAAGAAATCGCTGACCGGCTAGCAATACAGGAACTCGCCAACCGCTATACGGATGCGATCCTGCGCGTGGACCGCGACAACCTGCGGGCCTGTTGGTCGGGAAACGGCATCTGGCACATTATGGGCCAACGTGTTGAAGGCAGCGATAAAATAGCCGATTTCTACCAATCTCTCACGGAGGGGGCGGTACATGTACGCCATGTGGCCCATTCCCCTATTCTGCGCATCAATGGCAACAGCGCCGAGGGACGCTGGCAAGTCACGGAAACAATTTGCGCAAAGAATGGCGAAGGATCGGTCATCCTTGGCGTCTACGACGATACGTATACGAAGGAAGATGGCACATGGCTGTTTACCGAACGCAAGCTCGACATCGTGTACCGGGGCCCGGCGGCATTCGACCCAAACTGCTTTGCACCACTGGATCTGACCAACCACCGATTTTGAGTATTGATTAAGTCGAGACCATTTATCTTGGTACAGATAGATTAGGTATCGCCTCACTGGCCAGGACAACAATTCGTTTTCTGCATAATCCCCAAATAATCGAATGAGAGGCTGCACACAAAAAAAGCATGCGCTTCCCCTCAAATTCTCTATGATCACTAGAAACAGAAGAAAGCTCCGGACAAAGGAACGGTGATGGCTGAACAAAACACCAATTACGATGACGTCAAACAATACCGGTTGGAACCTGACCGCGAACAAGAACTGCTTAAATGCGCCGGTGAGTGCACATTCATATGGGCAAACAAGTCCGGTCATCCCATCGGAGTGATCACAGCCTACGTTCCCGCGAAGGGCAAGATCTGGATGACCGCGACCCGCGAACGGGTGCGCATTAAGGCGATCGCGCGCGATGGCCGCTCTTCCATCGTCATCACCAGCAAAGGCACCCCCATGGGCGGCGGCAAAACCGTCACTTATAAGGGCCATACGGTTATTCACGACGATCCGGAAACAAAGCACTGGATGTACAAACTTCTGGCCCAAGGTATGACCGTGAAGGGCGGGGAAGACGAAGGCAATGCGTTTACCGCCGGCCTCGACCCTGACATGTTCATCCGCTTCCTTGATACGCCCGAACGGGTGGTGCTCGAATTTACGCCGGAAATGTCGATTCCCTTCGACGGCGACAAAATGGCGGCGGGCACTGCGCAAGCCTATGCCGAGTTTGCCAAGCAAGATGCCGCAAAAGGCTAAGCGCCGGCCGGAATTCTTGTCATCCCCGAAAACACTTGCTGGCTGCAGAAGAAGACCTTGAGTTCTCGCTCCCATCGAGACCAGCCTTGCGGACGGCCGCGATCCCGTTGAACTCACCGGCTCTTGGCGACAAGTGCGATCGCGCCGGATGATTTGGATGCAGCGACGGGGGCGAACAGTTGCACAATCATGTGCTCAAGCTCAATGTCACGGCGGGCGCGCAGCGCTCGAAGTGGAGCGACTCCCGCTTGAACTCAAGTGTTTCGAGAAACGCTTTGTCCGCCCGATGGTCTTGTGAATGACGCCAAGGCTGTTCGGGGCCGCGGCGTGGCAAAACGTTGGCTGCGCGCACGGCATAGCCTGGTTGGAAATCCGGTTCGTCCCAGAAGGGACGAAGTTCCATGCCCATGTCGGCCTCAGCCAGCCGCGGCGTTACACATGCATATCCTTTATCCTGCATATAGTTCATCATCCGCGAGACCAGTGTCGCAACAAATTCGGCCCGAACGGTGTAGGATGCCGAGCGGAAATGTCCGATCGTCCACGAGAAATTGGGCGTGTCCGTGAACATGAGGCCACGCCAGGTGATGGTATTGCGCATATCGAACGGCTGACCGTTCTTCGAAAACTCAATGTCGCCGAACGCGTTGACGTTGAAACCCGTCGCCGCGACGACAATGTCCGCATTGACGTCCTCGCCCGTGCTAAGCTTGATCCCAGTCTTGGTGAATTCTGATATCTCACCAGTGGCGACGCTCGCCTTTCCACTCTTTATCGCGTCGAAGAAGTCATTGTCGGGAATGATGCAAGCGCGTTGGTGCCAGGGTTTGTAACTCGGAACAAAATCGTCAGGGAGCGTGCCGCCCAGCGCCTCCCGCACACCTTCGAGCAGTTCCTGCTTGGCGCCATCTAGTTCATCAAGACAGTGCTGTATCAATTCGTTCGAGTCCTTGAGCATCTGCTGCCGGATGATCTCGTGAATCCATTCTTTGGGGATGTCCAACTGGCGAAGCTGCGTCGCCAGCGCATCGTCGTTCGGGCGGGGAATATAGTAGGACGGCGAGCGCTGAAGCTGGATGATGTACTCTGCTTGCCCGGCCAGGGCCGGCAGAACCGTTGCTGCCGTTGCGCCCGATCCAATGACGACGACGCGCTTGCCGGTGCAATCGAAATCATCCGGCCAGTGTTGCGCGTGAACGAAACGTCCTTCGAACAAGTTCATATTTTTCCACCGGGGCATATGGCCTTCGCGATGGCGATAATATCCTTGGCACATCATCAGGAAATTGGCCGTGAAGACGGCAATCTCGCTGCCGTCTACTTGGGCCGTGATTTCCCAACAACAATCTTCGTCCGACCAGTTCGCGTTAAGAATCTTGTGGTTGTACCGGATCTGCTTCCCCAGATCATATTCGTCGATGACGTCGCCGAGATAGTCCGTAATCAACGCGCGGGGCGCAATCGGAGCGCCCTCCCACGGCTTGAAACTGTAACTGTAGGTGAACATGTCGCTGTCACAACGCGCGCCAGGATAATTGTTAGACAACCAAGTCCCGCCAAAGGATTCCAACGCGTCGAGCAAAACAAACTTTGCCCAAGGGCTTCGGCGTTGAAGTTCAACGCCAGCAGCGATCCCCGATATTCCGGCGCCGACGATCAATACATCGAAATGTTCACGATCCATATTGACTGACCTTCTGAAAGCATTCCGTGGATCACTCCTAAATCACGTGCGAGCGATATGACGGCAATTTCAAACCGCCGAAGACCTATCGATAATATTTATTACTGTCAATAATAAATATTATCGGCACCTCACTTGCTGTGGGCGGCGAAAAGAAGGTAACTTAGGCCTTAGACAATGGTTTTGGAGCGGTAGCGCTGGTGTCAAAAGAAATCGAACTTTCAGAAGTTGAAGACCGCATTCTAACGACAGCGACAGACCTATTCGCATCGTCTGGCTATGCGAGCGTGAAAGTTCCTGAAATTGCCGCCAAAGCGCGGGTCGGACTCAATACTTTGTACCGGCACTTCCCGAGCAAAGAATCTCTTGGAAACGCGGTCTTTCGGCGATGCAAAACAATCTGGCTGGAATCGACGCTCGACCACTGGCCGGAAGACTGTTCGCCGCTTGAACAGTTTGAGTTCTATTGGTCTCAATTATGTCTTTATGCGGAGCGCCATCACACCGTTGCCATTTACAATGAACGAGAACCGCAAGGTTACGAATTTGATGTGCCGACCGCTGCCTTGAAAAAGCACGTTGACCGCCGTGTCACAGAAGTACTCAGTGCTTGGGTGGACTCCAAACAGGTCAAGGACTTACCCCAGGAAGTCTTGAAGGCACTCATTCATGGAACTTTCCAGAAGATATTGGAGTTGCCCGTTTCGAAACGAAAGCGGCGGGAACTCTTCGAGAACGCCGGCCACGCAATCTGGGATTCGATTGCCACAAGTAACAAACAGAAATTGGCAGCCGTCGATCACACGAAACGTCGGCTAAAGAGCGCGTGAAGACCTAAGTTCGCCATATTCTCTGGCGGCGCGTAGGGACTTGCTTCTTTTCGATTATAAGCGACTGAAAATTCCCTGTTTTCTGGGGGTGCGTTTACACGGCTGCGGTCGACCTGGCTAAAGTCCGCGTCCCGGAAACGTGTAAGACGCAACTCACTTCATCGCGTCCAAATTCTTTGTTACACCAAAACAGTAATATCTATTATTGACGATAATAAATATTATCGTTAGCGTAGCGCGCAAAAAGCGGAGCTGAATATGTCTAACGGTTCAAATCGGGTGCAAGACAAGACTGCGATCGTAACAGGCGCGGCGTCGGGGATCGGTGAGGCATGCGCAAAGCTTTTGGCGCGCGAAGGCGCCAATGTTGTCGTCTCGGATATCAACGAAACCGACGGCTTACGCGTTGCGAAAGAGATCAACAAGGAAGGCGGGAACGCCATTTTCGGGCAACACGACGTAACCCTCGAAGATCGCTGGCAAGAAATTGTCGAGCTGAGCGCCTCGGTGTTCGGCGGCTTAAATATTCTCATCTGCAACGCCGGTGTGGGTGTGGGCGGAAGCTGCGAGGAGTTCTCCCTCGCGTCCTGGCGGCAACAGTTCAGCATCAATGTTGAAGGTGTATTTTTGGGCGTCAAACACGCAATTCCGGAAATACGCAAAAGCGGCGGCGGATCTATCATTGTCATGTCATCGGTGGCCGGATTGAGGGGAACGGGCGGCATGTCGTGTTATTGCGCGTCCAAAGGCGCGGTGCGCATGTTTACGAAAGCTGTCGCAATCGAGCTGGCGCAGCGAGGTGACCAAATCCGCGTTAATTCGGTTCACCCAGGCCCGATTGACACGCCTATTTGGTCGAAGGTGGATTCAACGACCCTCGAAGTGTTTGGCGGTTCAGGGAATGAAGGCGTCGATGTGTCAGAACTTGCGCAACATGCGGTCCCCGGAGGGACCGTGGGCCAGCCGAACGATATCGCCGAGGGTGTTTTATATCTCGCGTCGGATGAATCTAGATATGTAAACGCTTCCGAGCTTGTTATCGACGGAGGGGCAAGCGCCTGAGCAGTTTTGGACAGCAATTTTGTGAGGCAAATTCCGCTGGCGACAAACCTATGTTCAAGACGAACGCAAAACAACGTTTGAGCGCCTCAGCAACCCAGTCAAATTGGGGTAAGATATATGTCGATCGTTAAGCAGAGCCCAAGCAATGTCCACCAAAGAAAACGACCGAGATAAAACTTGCATCATTACTGGTGTGGGCCCTGCAACCGGGGCCGCACTTGTGGATGTGTTTTTGGAAAACGGTTATCGCGTCGCGATGATCGCCCGATCGGACAAGACCATCGCGGACATCGCGGCGGCGAAGGCGCAGGCATTTGCCTTTCCCGCTGACGTGACGGACATCGAAAGTCTGCCAGCACTAACCGCGCGCATTCGCGAAGAAGTGGGAGCGCCAACTGTCCTCATCCACAATGCGTTTGCGGGTGCGTTCGGTCCTCTCGCCGATATCGGTCCTGAGATTCTGGAAGCGAGTTTTCAAACCAACGTTCTTGCGCTTTATGAACTCACGCGTCTGCTCACGCCTGACATGATCGCGCAGGGTGGCGGCGCACTGGTCGCCACCGGCAGCATGTATGCCTATCGGGGTGATGCCAATGCGGCCACCTTTTCACCGAAGGCGGCACAACGCGTTTTGCTACAGAGCATTGCAAAAGAGTATGGGACCAAGGGCATTCACACGGGTTACCTATCCATCGAATCGGCCATTGATGGTCCATGGGCACGGGAGACATTCCCAGACCAGCCCGACAGTTTCTTTTGCCACCCCCGCGACATTGCGCAGACCTGCTATGATCTCGCACACAATAAAGGTGCTGAAGGCTTTGCGGAGACATCGATCAAAGCGTGCGGCTGATCCTTAGCGAACACCAGGCCTGCGACAGCACCGATTCTCAACGTGAAGTCTTGAACGCATGATGATCTAAAACATCGTGTTGTCGTTCTTTGCGGTGTCCGGAATGACTTGCAACACATCCCAATGTTCAACGATCTTGCCTTTCGCATCAAAGCGGAAGATGTCGATCCCGGCATAGGCCAAACCGCCCGGCCATTCCTGATGGCAATGCAACACGACCAAGTCGCCTTCGGCCACCGCGCGTTTGAAATGCACCCGCTTGCCCGGATACTCGGCTGCCATCTTTTCAAAATAATCGATGAAGGCCTGTTTGCCGTCGGCGACATCAGGATTGTGTTGAATATAGTCATCCCCAACATAGCGCGCGATTGCTTCGGACGGCTTGCACTGATTGAACATCAAATCGTAGAAGGCTTTGGCGTTTTCTTTGTTTTATTCGTTTTTATCGCTCACCTCTTATATATCCCTTGTTCGATGATGCATGCCATGAGCTTGCGCCAATCTCACGACTTAAGGCAGGTCGTGCTCGAAACGCCCACGGCAATCAATCTGTCTGCCGACCACACGGAAAGCGATGTGGTGGCCAAACCACCGATGACACCTTCCAGGCCGCATACGGATACAAGGTGATCGCCGCCACAATCAGCCCCGGTGAAGCGAAGCGATATGTCGGGATTGGGCATCGCAAGCGGCTTTCCTTTGAGCGCCGCCGCAACTGGCGGCCCAACAGAAATATCTGCGGCAATACACGCAGCCTCTGCGGTTGCGTTCGGATCATCCCAGATAAGCCGCGTGCCCGTTGCGATGCCCGCTTCGTTCCTCCCCATCATCCTTGGTGAAAAAGTTTCGATCAGCGGTATCCCTTGGCCCTTTGGCTGACGCCATTCCGGTGCCTCGTCATAAACCGTCAAATCATCCGGTGGCATTTGCGCACCCGTTTTATCAATCTCTGCCAACGCCTCAGGCGCAACAAGGGAAATGGTACCGCGTGTCGCCAGCTTGTTGTCCTCCGTTAGGATATCCACGGAGACGGTTGTGAGCGTACGGCCTTCATTGAGTGTTGTGGGAACCACACGCGCGGCACCGGGACGGAAGCCACGAATGAACCGGACATCAGCGCTTGCCGGGCTGCGCGCCGGATTGATCGACCGGGCGACATGTACACACACGGCAGCCAGAGTGCCGCCATTGGTGCCACCGAACCCCCCATTCAATTCTTCGGTCAAATCAAAACGCCAGGTCCCGTCATCAAGGCGACTTCCCCTGAGGCGTTCGGCAAAGTTCATGGGACACCTATTGGTATGTGATTTTGGCTTGGCTCAACACCACGTCGCCCGATTGGTTTTCGGCTTGCACAATGGCTTCGCCGTCCCCCACATTCCAAATTTTCGTCACGATTGTGTCTTCGAACTGCACGCGTTCGGCGAAGCGGCCCGTCATGGATTTGAAACGCGCCGGATCGCCACCACACAATGTTGCCAACGCCGCCCTTCCGACAAATCCATACGTACACAGACCATGCATGAAAGGTTTGTCATAACCGGCCGCTTTTGCGAATTCCGGGTCAATGTGCAAAGGCACCCAATCGCCCGACAAACGGTAGAGCGCCCCCTGTTCGGGCAAGGTCGGGTACTCGACAACATTATCCGGGGCGCGGTCCGGCGGCTGGTTCTTGTCTTTCGTCGACGGGCCGGGTTCGCCGCCGAACCCGCCACCGCCTAAGTAGAACAAAGACGAATGGGATTTGAACAAGGGGCCTTGTTCATCTTCCGCCGTTGCCATCACCGCGATGACACCGGCTTTGCCTTTGTCCCACACTTCCGAGATTTCGCTGTGCAGGGTGATGTCCGCGTTGGCCGGCAGCGGGCGCAACAATTCGATTCCCTGCTCGCCATGCAACAGACGTTGGAGCTTGAGCTTCACCGCCTGCCGAATATTGCCAAGCGCCCGCATGCCCGGAATCACTGCATAGGTCGGTAAGACTTTCGGCCCTTTGCCCTCATAAAGAAAGTCAAGCTCATCGGCCGGTTTGGAACCGACGCCCAAGGCATAGAGCATCGTGTCCTTTTGCGTCCACGAGATCTGAACGGGTTCGAATTTGGTACCAACAAGATCCGGCGACAATGTCTCAGCGACCATGTGAAGACCTCCTGCCTTTGTCAGGCTACGCGGTAATGATGTTGCTATGGATCTCCTTGCGAATGGGGACGCAGAGGCACGCCCACCCCTACTCCACCTTGATGCCGCGTTTTTCCATTTCTTTGGGCATGCGTTCCGTATCCGAACTTGCGGGCGCCGAAAGCTCGCTTTCATCCAGCTTGCCGGCACGGTGCGCGGTCGACTTGGCGCTGTTGAAGGTGATCCATTTAACAGGCGTGACAGAAATCAGCGTGCGCAACGGTGAGTCGAGCAGATTGTAAAAGTCTTCTTCGCCTTCTTTGTTGTTAGGCGACACTTTCTTCGCCAGCAAACGATAGAACCAAGTCAGCGTTTCGCGGTCGTCATGAAATTCGGCGGTGCCTTTGCAACAGGCTTGGCCGTGCGGTCCAGCCGGATCATCGTGCGCGCGGCTGGTGACCACAACCGAGACCTGTGGATTGCGTTTGATCGCTGCTGTGCGGTGACGGTGCGCCGCGAAAGTGAGCCACACTTTTCCTTTGGCCCACACAAAGGAATGCACCACGCCCACCGGCCATTCGTCCTTGGTACACCAATTGAGCACGCATTCGCCCGCCTTGGTCATCAACTGGTCAATTTCGTCTTCATTGAATTGGTAGATCGATACGGATTCGTGGTCAGTTGCCTTGGACATGGACGTCTCCTTTTATTGCGCGCTTGCGTGCCGTTTTTCTTGTGTTCTTTTTGTTTTAGCGGAATTGGCCACCAAGGCGCGAGTGCTTTTTGTTTTTATTTGCGTGAAGACGCGAGAAATGCAGCGAAGAGAAAAATCGTGCATTAAAACGCTGCCGCGCGATCAATCGGGCCAGCGCGCATCAATGGCATAGCGATCTTCCGTGATCTTTTGTGAGTGCACAATCAGCCCGGCTTCCCGGCAAATGATGTCACCGGCAGCGATGTCCCATATTTTGCAACCATGTTCGATGTACCCGCCGAAACTGCCGAGCGCTGAATGTACTAATCCGAAGACAGCACATTGATAGCGCACAACCGTAAAATCTCGGTCCCTAAATGTCTGCGCACGCGCATCGGTTACCGATGCGGTTTCAAAGTCATTTTCGCCAAGCGCAAATATCTTCACGCCGGAAGCATGCCGCTCTGCGGACACTGGTTCCCCATTCAATCGCAAGCCATGTCCCTCTGACGCGGCAATGATCAGGTGCGCGTCCGGCAATGCAATCGCGCCCAGCACGGATCGGCCATTTTCAACATAACCAATTGAGATCCCCCAAACCGGTAAGCCGAGAATAAAATTCGATGTACCGTCAATAGGATCAATAACCCACCCGGTCGTCTCCGCCCCAAACGCGCCCCCCATTTCTTCGCCGATGATCGGAACACCGGCGAAATCGGATCCAAGCCGGTCGCGAATATGGTGTTCGATCTCAATATCTGCGTTCGAGGCAAACTGCCCAGCAGACTTTTTGTCGACGACCAGTTGAGACCGGTTCTCGGCCCACCGGCTTCCGATCGAGGCCGCACTGCCAAGAAGGGACTCTAAGTTTTGCAAGACATCGCTGTGATCTTGATCCACTCTTTTCATGAATGCCTCTAAGTCGGTCTTTGGTTTGCGATTGGCAAATCGGATGAAGGCGGTTTGAGTTTCTATACTCAAACACCTACGTGACGCGGCCGGGAAAGTCGATTGTTACCTGCTATGCAAAAGCCTGTCTTGAACCGCCATCAATTTATTGGCAGTATGTATGTCAATTTCCCGCTCAACCTCAATGCCCATCGCAGGACAATCCAATGAGGCTTTCCGTCAGTCAGATCGCTGCCACCCTTTTGGCCCCGCTCCTCACCTTGGGACTGATGAGTTGTTCCGACCCGGATTATGTGCCGGATACTCACATCTCGACACCGCCGGAACAAAAGGCGCCGATCGCGCCGGGTGACATCGAACGCGATCCGCTGAAGAGAGCCTATTTCGGCGATCTGCATGTTCACACGAGTTGGTCGAGCGATGCCTATGCGGGCGGCAATCGTCTTGGCCCGAACAGCGCTTATCGGTTCGCGCGCGGCGAAAAGATCACGTTGATGAACGGTGTCGAGGCGCAGCTTGAAACACCGCTCGATTTTGTGGCGCTGACCGACCACGCCGAAGGCTTTGGCACCTTGTTGGTCTGCACCATACCCGGCGATCCTTTGTTTGATACGGAACGCTGCCGCGCCATGCGAACCGGGGCCATCTCACAGGCGGAAATGCTGAAGACGGCTTTTGAGCGCGGCGTCCAACGCCCGCCCCAGCGCGACCCCGACCTTTGCGCCGATGTCGATGTCTGCCTCGCCAATGCAAGAGACACATGGCAGCGCGTACAGGACGCTGCGAATGCGTTCGACGATCCGGGCACCTTCACAACTTTAATCGGTTATGAGTTCTCATCGCTGCTGCCGGACTTCGGCATGTTGCACCGTAACGTCATCTTCCGCGGCAAAGATGTTGTGCCTCATGCCGTTTCGTCAAACGATGTCAAAAACCAAAAGGAGTTCTTTACCCAACTCGATGCCACTTGTGATGAACCGTGCGAAGTTCTGACCATTCCGCACAACACAAATTTTTCTTGGGGCATGACCTTTTCCCGGACCGACGAAGACGGCACGCCCTATTCCAACGAAGATCTTGAACGGCGCGCACGCATCGAACGCCTATTTGAAGTCACCCAGCAAAAGGGCAATTCTGAATGCCAGCTCAGCGTAGGAGCCTCAGACGAAGACTGTAATTTCGAAATTGTCTACCCGCCTTGCGCAGAAGGCCAAACGACCAAATGCGCAAAACCTGCGTCGGTTCTGCGCAACGCCTTGCTCGACGGTTTGGCGCTTGACCAAGAACGCGAACGCAATCCCTACAAGCTCGGCGTGATCGGGTCGACCGACACCCATTTGTCGGACCCGGGCAACACGCGTTCCGGCCCGCCAGCTCAGTTTGCTCAAGCCGAAGGCATTTCGTTCGGTGTCAAGCGTGTGCTCGAATTCGAGCATGTGGTCGCGGGACCCATCCGGCGTTTCTCACCCGGCGGCCTCGCGGGCGTCTGGGCCGAAGCCAATACGCGCGAAGACATTTTTGATGCGCTTCAACGGCGCGAGGCCTTCGCCACCAGCGGATCGCGCCTGCGCGTACGTTTCTTCGGCGGCTCCTTGCCCGAAGACCTCAGCGCTGAGCCCGATCCCGTCGCCGCGGCCTATACCTATGGCGTGCCGATGGGTTCTGATTTACCCGCCAGCGACGCACCACGATTTTGGGTTTGGGCGGCGCAGGATCCTGCCGGCCCCACACTCGACCGTATACAGATCATCAAAGGCTGGGTGGAAGATGGCGCACCCTATCAAAAGGTGTGGGATGTGGCTTGCGCGGGCGACCGTGCACCCGGCGCCGATGGCAAATGTCCGGAAACGACCGCCGGCGTTGACGTGAAGACCTGTGAGACGAGCGAAGGCACCGGTGCCCCGGAACTGCAGGTGACATTTTCCGATCCGGACTACTCGGCCGACACGCCCGCCTTTTACTATGCGCGTGTTTTCGAGAACCCAACCTGCCGATGGACCACGGCGCTCGCCAATAGCGGCGAGGTTGACCTTCCCAATGATGTGTCCGCGGTCGTCCAGGAACGTGGCTGGTCGTCACCCATTTGGGTCGCGTCCGAGTAACAAGGAAGGACAAGCCGATGTTTCCGGGCGACTACACCATCTACGGCAGCAAGCGGTCGTTTTTTACGGCCAAGCTTGAGAACATATTGCGTTTTCTCGATCTGCCCTTTGAGTTTATTGAGAAGGGTCCTCACGACGGTTCGCAAATTGAGATGCGCGGCGGTGCCGGTGTCATTCCCCTTCTCAAGACGCCGGAAGATTGGGTGCTTTGGGACTCAACACCCATTGCGCGCCTACTGAACAGCCGCTACCCGGACAAGGCCTTTATTCCGCCAACGCCAGTTCAGCGGATCGGCGCGCTTATCCTGGAAGAGTGGATTGATGAGTGGTTCACGCGTGCCGCCATGTACACCAGATGGAACTTTGACGAGTCTGTAGAAGCAGTCTTCGGTGGAGCCATTGCCGCGCAGCTTTATCAAAAGTCGTGGTTCGATCTGACGGATGAGGAACGCGAAGCCGTAAAGCCCCTCATCGCGCAGCAGGCCCCCTTCCGGGAAATCATGACAAAAGGAGGCGTCAAAATTGCGGCGTCACTCGAAAATGGCCAAGACGTGATGGTGTGGTTCGGCGCTTTCCTCGATGACCTTTCCGAACATTTGAGAACGTACAAGTTCTTGTTAGGCGATCGTCCGTGCGTTGCGGATTTTTCTTTAAGCGGTGGTTTCAGCGCTCATTTTGCTTACGATCCTTGGCCACACCGGTTCGTAAAAGAACGCCAGCCAGAAACGTTGCTGTATGCCGAACGATGTTGGGAAGCAAAGGCCGATACAGCGCAATGGATTGCGGATGACCGGTTGCCCGAAAGCTGGACGCCCTTTTTTGAAGAAATGGCCGCGCGCTATTCGAGATATCAAGCCGCAAACCGTGAAGCGTTAGCCAATGGGAAAGCGGAAATCGAAATCGATCTCGGTTTCGGACCGCGCACACTCCCGGCGGTGCCCTATCGGGAACTGAGCCGGCTTGATGTGCGGAACGAGATCCTTGCCCTCTCTAAAGAAGCGCAAGACCGTGTACGAAAAGAAATACCGGGCAACATACTGGACGCATTTTTGCTCCCGCCCCTCGCAACGTCCATCCAACTTCCAGAACGCAAAGGATTACTGCTGAGCGGGTCTCTATGATCCGCACGGATAGGATGACGCCATTGCCCGCCACTGAAAAGGCAAACCGCGTTGGCGGGCGGTTTATTCACCTCCCTCTTTGGACCTTGCAATACCCATCAAGGACTGTAAAAAATGACAAGAAAAGAGGGAGCCCTACTGTGCCAGCATTGAAACCTGGATTGCGTCTTAAAAGCGCTGTTTGCGACGGCGAAGGTATGATTGTGAAAGCGATTGACGTGACGCTGACCTGCGGCGGCGTGCCGATGGTGGCGCAAGGCGAAGAGCCGCCCGCAGATGCAAAAGCCGACCCCGAACACATGTATGAATGCCTGATCGGCAAACGCTATGTGAACGCGGAAGAGACACTGGAAGTCCTGTGCGTCAAATCGGGCCAAGGGTCATTCGGCTTTGACGGCCAAATGTTGGTCGGCAAGGAATCCAAAAAACTCCCCTCCTCGGATTGATGAAGCAGCATAGTGCTTTTAAAGAAATGCGCTGACTCATCATTGCGAGGAGGCGCGAAGCGCGCGACGACGCAATCCAGGGCTGCCTGCTTCGAAGTTGCCGTTCTGGATCGCCGCGCGCGTAAACGCGTTCGCGGTGACGTCGAAAGCAACTCCATGTGTCATTGCCCGGTAAGCAGCGAAGCTGCGCGTCCGGGTAATCCACTGGCATCGGCGTATTCTTTTTCGGTGAGTGGATCCCCCGGATTTCGCGGAGTTTATCCTCGGGCCGGCCTTCGGCCGGAACCCGGGGGCTCCACCGGGGGATGACACATAAAGTGGAATTCAGACACCATAGACTATAGCTTTTTGATCATCTGAGTTGATGACGTTTTTTGTGTCTTTGAGACGACATCCTACTCCAACGCGCCCGACACGAGCAGCTCACCCAGCTTGTCATCGTCATAGCCGAGCAAATCATTCAACACGAACATCATATCGCGGTTAAATGTGGGCGCACTGGTTTCGACAACCGGTTCCGACCGCGACATTTGGATTCGGGCGGCCTCAACCGCCGTGGTGCCGCCCTCGTGATGCGGGACTTCGATGAAGTGGCCTAAATGATTAAGCTGTGGATCTCTTCTGAGTTCAGGACTGTTCAAGATTTGCGAAACGGGCACGCCAACGTCTTGCAATTGGGCTTCGACCACAGCGCCTGACCGGTTTTGCGTGAAGGCACAGATCGCAGCATCCAACACCTCCTGGGCCCGCAAACGATCGCTCGCGGTGGCATAGCGCAACGGGTTAATCCCGATTAGGTTCGCGAGCGCCTGCCACTGTGTATCGGTCTCACACGCGATCGCGATCCACGTGTCTTCGCCTTGCACGGGATAGGCACCATGGCAAGCTCTTCTTGCGACCAGCCTTTCTCGGCTCTGAGACGTTTCAATAGCTTCGTATCAAT